>Ga0123355_10002399_pt1 | contig 26484 bp, 19 predicted proteins | sample TergutEmb28metaG_3_FD_89872 | JGI IMG/M metagenome (GOLD analysis project Ga0123355, IMG submission 89872) | Embiratermes neotenicus P1 segment gut microbial communities from Petit-Saut dam, French Guiana - Emb289 P1 | ecosystem: Host-associated > Arthropoda: Insects > Digestive system > Gut ... | reverse complement strand
GTTTGTCCCGTGTGCTGTCTCTCGTGCACCCACACACTTGCCACCAAGCGCTCCTCGATAGAGTAACTGCTTGTGTCAGCCATTAGGAAAACACTACTAAATTCTGTGGCCGCGGCAAATCACGTGTGCACTATCTTGCACACTGTTGCCAACCTACCATTTTACACTGTACTGTGTGCTGCGCTGTGCATTGTAAACTTATATTGAGTCTGAGATGCGTATTTTCTGGGTGAACGGTGACTTCTCGGCTACCCTGTATACGTAAAACCGGAAGATTGAACACAACAGCCATCTGTCAATAAGTTACTAACCTTCTGAACTTCAGATATGTTGAAGAATTTCCCGCAGTCAACCTACAGAATAGATTGTGATTTCGACGATTCCAGATTTCGAATTCCAGTAATGGCAAATGTTTTCTGTTTCCTTGACAACTTACAGAAGGTCTCTGCGACCCAATAGACTTCTGGTTAGTTTGTACTGAACGGCGTGCACACGGATAAAGCCGTCGAGGCGTGAGCCTAACAAATCATCTCTATTTAATGTCCAGGTGATGATGCACAATACAAAGTTTCCGTCGGTGTTAACGTTTGCAGTTAAATGAACAGCAGAATGTGAAGGCGGTGCGAGTGTCTGGAACTGAGATGTTCGGTAAATAGTGGACTGTCTGCAGTGCAGATTGGTACAGCGGTGTTGGTGAAGGTTAGTGTCTTTCGATATTTGGTGTGAATTGCTTACAGCTTGAAATGCTGGTCTCCCTGAACTCTAAATTTGGAGACAGTAACCTGCAGCGAAATCCGATAAGTATATAGCGATCAGCACGAAATGTTACCTCAAGGAATATTAATATTTAGCTCTTTTGTTGAGAAAACACTGAAATATTACCAAAATTATTATTGATTATATTATAAAATATCTTTCCCCCATCGAAATTACATGTTGTGTTCTAAGAAAATAATATATCAAACTAGTTAGATACTTACATCAATACTTTCCTTCAAATTGTCAGTTATATTCCAAAATCTTCTAACAGCTTCCCTTCATATTTCGCTAACATTTCATATCCATTTCACATTTCCTTCAAGCCACAACTCACAAGTGCGTTCGCACGCCAGATTCTGTCTAATGTGTTCGACAATACTTTCCACTTTAGAGTTGCGTTTCAAAAGAACGCTTTTGTTTTTTTTTTTCTGTTGGGTCGGATATTAATTTTTTAAAAATATATCAGATTACAAACATTAACACGTCACCTATTTCAAAAGCTACATCACAGTGGTCACGTGAAGTGTCGGCACGCCATGTTCACGCACAAACAAAAAAGCAAATTGTGACAGAAATAATGTCCAATTGACTGCATACAATTTAGTATAATATTGCAAATCTTTAAAGAATTGTATCCCTCATTGATATATTTGTTCCATTAGCAGATCTTGTATAACGAAGGAAGATTTTTTAGTTTGCTGAGCAGAAGGTAACTGGAATTGCAATCCTTTGTGCCAGTTTTAACGTTTTCTCTAACATCTCATCTAGTTCTAGACCTCCTAAATTGCCTGTCCCTGTAATGGTTTCCAACTGAAATTTTGTGTTCATTTTTATTTTCTCGAGGTCATTTCTCTTGTCCCATCCGTCCCATTGTCTTTCAGTTCACCTCCCACCAACATTCACTCACCAGTACAAATCATGCATCTGTTCACTGTGCAATTTTGTTCATTCCCCTGCTACTCCTTCTGTCTTCGGACCACACATCTCCCTCAGCCCCTGATCTAGCACAGTATTTCAAGTGTTTAATCCTGTGGAACACAACACAAGAACAAACACACTCCAATACACTTAAATCTGTGTACCCAAATGTGTTCATTCACATTCCCCCACATTATGTGTGAACTCTGTTTCAATTTTATGGACAGATATTATGTTTCTATGACAGAATTGTAGATCACGTAGCCGTACAGAACCTGGCCTAGGGTGCACGATTGGTAGGTGGAGTTCTGGACATTATATTTTAAATATTACTATTTTTGTGACTAATTTTATCATTAAGACTTTCATACTTAATTTGAATATATTTCGTGTCTACACTGTTAAATTAACATTTTATTTTCATTGATCGCGTAGGTCAATGATAAAGAGTCAATGTACCTGCCCTAGGGAAATAAATTTTTGAACATCTGTAAATTATACGTTGCTATTTAAGTAATTAATAATGTATAAACTTGTATTATATGCTATTACGTGTATATTCTGTGGCAAAATCTGTAATCTCAAGTGTTGCGGTCACGAGTTTTGATAAACGCAATACCACAGTAGCACCGTTGTGTATTGATTGAGTGTGGGTGTGATTGAGTTTGAGTGTGAATGAGTGTGTGCGGGTAGCGAAATGTGTGTGACAGAAAGACAGACTTGCTGTTGCAAATATGGCATTATTTACGTTTATTGTGTCACATTTCCGTTGTTCCTGTACAGTACACAATGAAGGTAATGCGACCTCCAATGTACAGCTGTTATTGTGTCTCTTGTGGTAGTAGTTGCAAGTTTCCGCTGTGTAAAGTGGCCATCATGGGGCTGTTAATTTCAGATGTCAAAAAAGGGAAAATATTTAGCTTTAGTCTTAAATACAGTTATAATTGTGCAGTATGCGTTATTAAACTTTAGGTTTCTTCACTAGAAGTATGGCCGATTTACCTCTGGATAATTCCCAGCACCCACAGTAGGTGAGGCAGACTTCCACAATGTTAGATAAACAAACAAATTGCAGCGCATGTGTTAGAATTCTGCCGCCAAACATACATTTTATAAGCAGGATTTCAATTGATATGTTTGAAGCAAAACGTCGAAATGCAGCTGAGAAACTCTGCTAAAGTTGAAAATGTACAGAAAAACTGCTCAGAATGTCGCTGTGATTTCTAAATCCCAATGAAATATGCAATGGCTCCACAAGTAGTGATGTTTCCTGTAACAGACACATTTGCACTGCTCTGTCTTCTGTGGCCAAGCCTGCGTTCATCCGTGCTAACCGCATTCGCTGCCCAACACTATCTAACAGGCTGCATTTCTGTCCTATTGGGAATTGTTTCAACTACATGCATGACAGCACAATCCTTACGCCACACAAAACATCACTAAATGTCAGAAACTCGCACACTGCACCTTCCGATAGCTCTGTTTTGTCAGAAGAACACAAATTAACACACAACGTGCCTTTAATACAATTTATCCCTAAGCTTGACACTGAAGTGTAACGCAATATGTTCTGCTGCTTCTTCAGTATCACGAGAAAACTTCCTAGGGTGGTGGGGAGTAGAGTTGTGCGCATTCTTAATCTCGAAATGTAGGTAAGGCCGAATGGTGATCTTCACATCACTAACAGTTCTGCCTCGGTGTGAACACTATCGGAAGAGTCTCATAGCCTGTGTGGAAGAGCTGCTAAACAGAGAAACCGTTGCAACTGAAGGCGAGAGAACACGGTTCATTGGTCTTTCGACCTTAAGTATGTCAGTCACTACAATAACTGAAATAATTTGGCCACTAATCTGATGTAAGAAATATAACATATAAATAGGGATGTCAGCTTTAATAGCAATAATATTAGTGCGGTTCGAGTTTCCTAGAAAGTACACACATACATACATACAGATATAGACACAAAGGATGGCCGACGAGGTGTGGGAGGACATCGCGACCGCTCTCAGCACAATAGTGACTACAACGGACAAAAGCGGAAATATGAAAATATAATAGAAGAACACCATATCAGGAACGGTGAGTACGCTTAGGAAACTATTAGTTAAGTAGAAGGATATCAGTGAAATTAAAACCAAACCCTTTTCTGATATGGAAAGGCAGTTACTAAGATGAGAGCAGAGTACGAAGATGGCGAGAGAGATGAGCAATAAGTGGTGTGCAGCGCCATCTTTTATTCCAAGTCAAAAACCAGGAGGATGCAGCGTCCAGTTGCGAGCATTGCCAAATGTTATTATTACGCAAGAACCAGAGGGAAGTAGTACCCAAGGGACGGCGCCACCTGGTGACAGAAGAGAGAAGCTCTACTCAACAGCCGTGGGCAACATAACGCAACAGCAACACTTTAAGATACCTGTCAAGTCCAATGACAAACTGTCAGCCGAAACAGTCAAAGGGTTACTCAAATCCGAAATAAATCCCACTGACATCAAAGTGGGAATTAATTCATTCAAAGCACTCACAGACGGTAGAGTGCAAATAACAACCAGCAGAGAAGAGGAAGCTGAGGCGTTAGAGAAGAACATCAAGAATAAATGTGGAGAGAAACTGGAAGCAATCATTCACAGACGGAGAAACCCCACACTTGTTATTCGTAACATACCGGAGAACGTCACAACATATAATATTGAAGGGATCCTAATAAAGCAAAATACTGTTCACAACCTGAAAGCAGGGGACATCAATGCTAAATACAACTATGAAACGAAGAAACATTCTCGGAACTTGGTAATTGAGGTCAACGCCTAGACCCGGAAGTTCCTCCTGCAAAAGAAAGTCTGTAAATATGAGGATTATTTAGTAGCCACTAGGTGCTTTAACCATTGTTTCCCCCGCCTTTAAATGTTCCCACTTTAGCCGCCAGGTGCCTCCGTCCGCAACGACGCAAGAGATTCTAGCAGCGGAAAGTCGAACTGTGTGCGAGAAAGGTGGCTGGTAGTAATTTTGCCTAAATTCCGACTTCCACGTAAATTTAGGGATTTTTACATGCCGCAAATCTACGACATGAGACCGACTGCTTTACTTCACCTCCGACAGTTTCGACAGGTTTTGAACCCGCAAACGTGGGTACTAAAGACCACCGAAGCCGTTATAATGAAAATATATTTGTAATTAATTAACAAAAACGATTGTTATTTCCAACAGTATTTGGTCTCAAACTGTCAGTTATATTCTAGATTCTTCTGGCATCTTCCCTTTACCTTTCGCTACTAACCTTTAATATCCATTTTAGATTTCTTTCAAGCCACTAACTTTTCACGCCACAATCTGCCTAACGAGTTCGATCAGTCTTTCGACTTTGCAGCTGTGTTTCAAAGACGCCAAATCTATATTTATTCTGTCGTACTTACTCACTCCATGATGCAGAGTCCTTCTTGAGAAGCTAACTGGTTTGCAGCTAGTCAAGAAATTCCCCACATTTCACGGAACCCGAAGGTTCATTACAGCACTCACAAGAGTCCGCCACCTGTCTCTATCCTGGGGCAGCCCAATCCAGTCCATATATTCACATCCCACCTCCTGGAGTTCTATCCTAATATTATACACCCATCTACGCCTAGGTCTCCCCAGTGGTTCCTTCCCTCCGATTTGTCCACCAAGACCCTATACACCCCCTCCTCACCCATACACGCCACATGCCTAGCCCATCTCATTCTTCTCGATTTTATCACCCGCACAGTATTGGGCGAGGGGTACAAATCCTTTAGCTCCTCGTTACGCAATCTCCTCCATTTCCCCGTTACCTCGTCCCTCATTGGTCCACATATTATCCTCAACACCATGTTCTCAAACACCTTCAGCTTCCTTTCCTCCCTCCATAGCAGCGACCAAGTTTCACACCCATACATACAACCGACAAAATTATAGTTCTATATATCTTGATTTATTCCGTCGTGTCATGATCAGTTATTTATACATGTACTGAAATACAGTCACAAACTCAACACCTACTTGTGTTTCGAAAGTCTCCACATTTTTCACGCAAACTGTTAGCACGCCATTTTAAAACACAAAACCCTAAAAATTGTGAGAAGGAAGTGATGTACAATTGACTTCAATCAATTCGGTATACTTTTCCAGATCATTAAAGAATCTTAATCCACATTCACTTTCTTGTTCTATTAGCAGATCCTGTATAGCGAAGGAAGAATTTCTATTTTACCGAACGGAAGGCAAATGTAATTGTAAACCTTTATGTCCAATTTATCACAATATCTGTAAAATTCCATCTAACCCTAGGTCTACCAAATTGCATTTTCTTGTCAATGTTCCCAAATTAAATTATCTGTGTATTTTAAATTCTCCAGTTCTTATCTCTTGCCCCATCTGTCCCACTGTCTATCAGTTCACCTACCACCAACATTCACTCACCTGTATCAATCATGCAGCTGCTCACTGTGCAATTATGTTCGTCCTCCTGCTAATCCCTCTGCCTTCATAAAAAATACCTCATTCAGTCTCTGTTCTAGCACAGTCGTGTAGAGCACAAACACAAACATACACAATTGAACACAATTATGTATACCCGACACTGTTTTATTCACAAATCTGACCTGCTGTGTGAAATCCGTTTCAGTTTTTCGAATATCTGTAAACGATAGGCAGTGTTTTAAATAGTTAGTAAGATACAAACTTGTAATATATCCAAATATGGTCTGTAGCCCAATTCGTAAACCCACGTTTTCTTCCCAAAGTTTCAAAGATTGTTTAATAAATTAATACGAGTTTAGCACCTGTGTGTATTGATTGCGTGTGTCTGTCCGTTTCTTATTTGCGCTCTAGGAAAATTTTAAATTGTGATAGTTAACTTCTTACTGTCTGTCCCAATGTAACACGTCGACTTCCACTGGTCAAATTTTCGTATAAGATTTTATACTTCAATTTTTTTTTCTAAAATTTTCGTGAAAAATTATTATACTATATATTTTTAAAATGTTGAAGAAAAATTTTTATACTTTAAATTTTTATCTAAAATTTCCGAGAATAATTTTTATACTCCAAAATATTTTTCTAAAATATTTGAGGAATTTATTTGTAATTCAAAATTTTTTTTAATTATAGAGAAAATTATTCTCATTACAATTAGACAAGAAAGCGGGCACTTTACTTGAAGACGAATGTACATTTTTATTGCTCGCAGAAAACTTATTTTATTGAGAAAAGATGTAGATAAAAGATTTGAGAAAAAAAATTTTTTTTTCACCAAAGTCCTGCAGTTTATGTGATAATGTTGACTGTAATGTAGATCCAGACAGGCCACAGTGCGCTTTGCATTCTGAATAACTGAGGTGATTAACCCACTCAGGATATGTAATATTTATTACTTTCCACGTCAACCCTGCTCAACGCACCAGATGGTCTCTTCTGTTCCATGTTACTTTCCACAGCTGTGCACATCCACAGTGTGTTCTGTGTACCGTGTACCATCTGTGATATTGTGCAGCAACTATCCTTCCGCGGTAACTACAGTGCGGTTTGGGATGTGGTATATCTTCAGTACACGTGCACTGATGGCGCAGTATCAGTCACGTGTACCACCAGGTACCACACACACGTACACGTGAGAAAGTATTCTGTGGAAATGTTATAAGTTATTTTAGGGAAAAGGTTGGAAAATGTCTGGCTTAAAACTGTGAAACGAAAGGTGACTGGAAGAAAGAAGAATAGACTTCAATACAACAGTAGGACTAGGGGAATTGTGGTAACGTGCTTTGGATTGGGGGTTTGGAAATGGAAGGTTTAAGGAATAACACATTAGTAGAAGGTCGAAGGTTGAGTCGGTGGTGACCTTGACCCCTTTACCTTGAACCAGAGATCTTTGAACTTTGAATTTGCCCCCGTCAACATCCCCATCACCCGTCATAACCCCGTTCGTGACCATGATCTCGTCCCCCGCCACAGCCCCCGACCTTCGCCCCACCCGATGTTTCATGGCGGTCACTATGACGCAACCGTGCCGGCCATTTTCCATCACACAATCGCCGGCGCGCACACGTGGATTTTGATATCGCGACTGCCCGCGGCCCCCCAATTTTGGCACGCCCCGTGCTTTGAAGACGCAGCCACAGGGAGTGGGGGACAAACACCGTCATTCCCCGAGCTGTGGGTGAGGTGCAGCGTTGATCCCTAACGTGCGGGAAATAGAGCTTGCTTGGATGGATGCGCCCCGATCCCCGAGGAATTGCGCGATGGTGTGAGAGAGGTGTCATGAATGAGACCGAATTTAGATTTAGAAAGAACATTTTCAAAATATGAACAAAAAAGGAAGACTTGAAGGAATCTTTCAAGTGTTGCAATGAGGATACATTAGCCAAGCTAGCTATGCAGAATCAGCACACGTCACTTGCACTGCTCCACTTGCCATATGTGGAGCACTGCAAGCTGACCGTCTTATTGAGTTAATTCATATTTGGTAAGTGATTTGGGATTATGACCTATATGGTCAGTTAGGAAGAAATAAAACGCTGATTTGATCTTATCACTAAATTCGGTCGAGTCCAAATTCTACTTGAAATTTCAAATTAAATAATTTTTCGATTATACATAGAGGCAAGTATTTAAATTTGAACACCTTTAGCACAAAATTCCTCTGTAACTACTTTATGTGAAATTATAGATTAGTGTAGACCAGTAGAATATAGACTTATACAAAGAAGTCTCCGATATTCAGTATTACTAAAACTCGTAGTAACTCACCGAAGTTTTGTCTTGAAATAGGTTAATGACAGCATTCAACCTACCCTAGATAAAATTCTAGACCCACAGGAATTAGTGCCTCAACCACTCATGTCTACTTGTGTACAGGTTCGTGGAAGTCAAGCCCCCTAACCCCGGGTTCAAGACAGAGGTGTGAGGCTTAAATTTTGTTACATTTGATGTTAGTTGCACAACGCTGGATGAGATACTGAACTTCGAGCTATTTGGAAAGGAGCGTGATTTACAGTGTCGGGTGAAGAATCAGCAACGACACCTGCGGAACTTGCGTGTTGATTCATGTAGCAGGTGTCCGGCCAGATTGCCGGTATCGAAGACGGTAACCCACTGAAACAGGTGTCGTGCACTTGTATCGCGCGTGTGTGGATCAGTTCAGCAGGTGGCCGCCGCGATTCAGATATCGACTACTCAATTCGTATCATACGAAGTTATAAACCTGTATGTGGCAATTCGGACACGCGATCGTTACACTGCATAAATATCCGCTTTGTTAGACTTTGATTGTGCTGCACTGTCTGAACTGTGACTGAGGCTTGTGTTTAGTGGTGCGTGTGTATCGGGGAATTGCGGTAAACATTCCCTGAATCCTAACTTGAAATTAAGAATGGTTTAATTAATTTATCCGTAACTAAAATTACTAGGAATAAGTTCTTCCTTCCTCCCAGTCGTCGCGTAGAAGGATTAACATAATTTTTCAATGGTTGCCTAGCAATTCAACACACACAATACCGTGATCGGTGAGAGATGTTAGGCAGCCTAAATTGTGTTAGCTCTGGCATAGCGCTGGATATGATATTGAACTGTAGACTGTTTAGAGAAGCGCTTAAGAGGCGTGATATTTACTCGCATCAGCCGACAGGTGAATCATTAAACGGTACGTGCAGCTTGTGATTTTACTTGTTGTTTACAACAGGACAGTGGCGTACAGAGGTGTGGTTTGGTTGCGGGGTTCAACCACTCCCCCCTCCCCAAAATTTCGAACGCCCTCCAAAATCGTGCCAACCCGACTCAACCCGATTGTAGAAACTCTTAAAAATTTCTGAATTTAATAAGCCGAGACCACAATATGTTCGGAAAAATGCAGTAAAGTTCTAAAACTTCCGTCGATTTGCAATTGTTTTACAGCAGCAATGACAAATAAATTGGATGTCATCATAGATGGTTTCAAGTACCAAAAATTAAAAAAATGTTACTGTATGAAATGAAATTTCTTGTTCCAAATTACAGCTGCCTCCAGAAACACTGGCTATGGGGCTACCGCCCACACATCTCCGTTTTCCTTGTCCTCAACTGAATTTGTTGAAACCCCCCCACTGAACAAAATTACTGGGTATGCCACTGAAACAGGACATGAGGTCGTACTGACTGTCGTTTCGTGAATCATCACAACAGAACGTCAGAATATGCCCGATGCATTACGGGTAATTATCGCTATTTTCAAAACAGGCGATCCGAGTATAAAGGGAAGGAGTTTCATCTTATAATTACTTGTGGTCCTGTAGTTGTAGTGCGTATGTCATTAAATATTATACGAATCAAATGTGAGTATCATGTGTAAGACGGGGCCACCCGTCAATATTCGAAGCCTAGAGGAGAGAGATGACGGTTCTTGAAACCGCGTGACATTTCGCCAATCCTCAATAGGTAATATGGGATGTTGGCATATGGCAGTGTTTAGTATACCGGCTGCTAAGGGGAATCCCGATGCATCTGTTTTCCGGTCGTTAGTGTAGACACTATACAGGATGAAGAGTATTTATCTTAGTAAATAACCAACCTGAAGTACAAAATTTTGTTTTACAATAAGTTAATTTACTTCCTCTATATGTTTCGAACACCATGTGCTCATAATCAGGAGGTCAAAATTGTATTAAACAGTCTCTGGTATCATCACAACTATAGGTGTTATGATACTAATACTACTATTACTACTACTACAACTACTACTACTAATACTATTTATATTGATAAATTTACTACAAGTACTAATAGTTCTATCTGACAAATATTAATATTACTATAGCTTATATTATTGTAAATTATAATAATTCAAATGTTTCAAATTGACCTAATAAAATTACGTGTTTTCTAATACCGCTACCATTAACAGTAGAAATACCGCCACAACTAATGCTACTACTATTAATACTAATTCTACTAGCATTAATAACACTAATTTTACTACTGCTGTTGCGGAGTCACAAAATGTAACTTGATCTTTGTGACAAAAATTAACAGGAAGTTCAATGAAAGTGCAGTGTTGATATGGACATTGAAAATGCTAACTGACAATCAAAACTGCATTCACAGAAAAATCGAAAACAATTCATATGGAATGGCTGCGCCTAATAATGGAAAGTTTTTTTTTTTTTGGGGGGGGGGGGTTTTTTTTTTTTTTTTTTAAAAATTACAAATTTGTATTTCAATATTCAATTGCCATGATGCATAAAAAGAAAGATTAAAAGAGGGAAATATTAGTGAAAAATGTTTAAGTCTGAATTCTTGTGACCTTGAGAGTTACATTTGTGTAGTTATGAAGAATATTAAGAATAAAATTAATAAAGTGGTACATTTGTTAAATATCTTTATTGTTGAATCGTGCATTTTGTAGAGTCGCTTCGTCAACCAACTAACGCACTTACATAAAATTTCACATTAAACATTTAAAATCGCTCCAAAATATTTCGATCCTATGATCTTCTTCAGACAGCTAAACTGTTCCTTGTTCATGTCATTATAAAAACTATTTTTATTAATTCCCTTTTATCAGTAAGTTCCTGTGGAGGCATGTCGTGTTGTGTAAGGGTACGTTGTTGAGAATGCGCTTGACTATAATTGTGTGTAGAGTCGCAAACTAACACACTACGCACTCATATAGTCAACCGCATTCTCAACAACGTACCTTTACCCAACAAAACATGCTGCCACAGCAACCTACTGATATAATGCAACTAATTAATGAGTGTTTTAAAATGACTTTAGCAAGGAACAACGTAGTTCCCTAAGGATGATCTTAGGATCGAAATATGCTGGAACGATTTTAAGTGTTTTAATGTGAAATTTTATTTAAGTGCATTAGTTGGTTGATAATGCAATTAAATATATTCATTAGATTTTAATGAAAAATTGTTGCATTTGAATTTTGATTATCCCAAAACAGATTTCAGGATATTACGTAATGAGGATTATTAAACCATTTATGTCTGTCAATTCTTTGCAAACTACTTGTTATTCTTATTTTAATGTTATTATAAATATTGTTTTACTTTATAAACAACTCACCCCATGCTACAAAATTATTTAGAGTTTAAAAAAAATAGTTAGAAATGTGAAATGTTGTAAAAATAAAATTTTATTTAGGATTGTGCTTAAAAGTTTGGAAATTCTACATTTTGTAACCAAATATATCCTCTTACTTAAGCTTTCTTTAGTTAAAAATAAAAATCCCTTTATTATGAATTAAAAGAATCACACTAAACGTACAAGACAATTTAACAATTTCTATCAGCTCATAACTAAATATACTGAATACAAAAGTGCGGTACATTATGGGTCTTTAAGGTTTTCAACAATCTTCCTAATTAAATTAAACTAAACGGCGATTTAAATCGCATCTTCCATCTGTTAAGTTATTCGGAGCTCAAAAATTTCTCCACGTTTGCAGGATAAGGGTTAAAGTTATATCCAAATATGCAAAGAAGTTTGAAATTTTGCTTAAAAAATTCCTACATATACATTCTATTTGTTACATGGAAGAATAGTTTCAATATAAATCTATTACAAGCTGATAATGTGCAATTAAACGGCTTTCATAAGAAGAATACACTGAATATATAGTGCTAATAATCTATGTTTTGTCACTAAGTCTCACAAAATTTAACATTTTCATATTAATATTATCCATATGAGTAAATTTGCTGTCTGTATTCATTTGCTACAGTTGCTAGTTGTGTGTACTTGACTTGTTTCTCTGTTTGATAACTATAGCCATATTTTTCTATGGTTTTGTCGTCACACAGTGGTTTGTGTCCTGTCTGTATTAAACATTATTCATGTGCTTGAATTGGAATCGGTTAGTTCGATTCCAAACATTTATACAATTATATTTGTATATAATTAATTTCTCTTTACATGTTCTATATCCTAATTGTTGTTATTGTGAATTTATTGAAAGTATACACAATATCATATCATATTTTATCATACGTTATCAAATCATATCACATCATATCAAACAAGTTGTATGCCTTAAAACTATATGATAAGAGAAAGCTAAACAGTTCCAATACGGGCCTGGAGTGGCCCAGAATATTCCAGGTTTTAAGGTTCCCAGATATCATGACAATGGCCAGGATGGTGTTAAGGTTGACAGTCTTACGCACCGGCCGGCTGTACCCCAGAAAATACTCCTGGTACTACTTTAAGTTAGAGGCTGAGTCAATCCCAGAGCCATATTTTGATCGCAAGGATTTTAGCTCAAAAAATATTCCATTTACCCCAGCTGGGATCGAAACAGATACCATCCGATTTGTAGTACCGCTCCTTAACCACTGTGACACCGCGGTCATCAAGATAAAAAAACTGTACTTAAATTAAAAAACCATTTTTAATTTAAAAATTAACGTCTTAAAACTGAATATTTAGCGTTGTTCACGAAGGCTAAATATGAGTCTTTGCGATGGACACTGTCCATATACAGTTCAAGTGTACATAAGCGTATATATAGGGTAGGTAGTGACAGAACATTGGGAGAATATTAATATGGGACAGTATTACAGTTAATAATACAGTTAATATATTTGAAAGTATGTAGCTGTATATAGAGCATATGAAGTGACAGAACATGAGGGAACTATGAATATGGGGATATTTAAGTTAATAATATAATTAATATATTTCACAGTCTGTAGCTGTATATACAGGATATGTAGTGACAGAACATTGGGGGAATATTAGTGTGGAACAGTATTACAGTTAATAATACAGTTAATATATTTAAAAGTATGTAGCTGTATATAGAGCATATAGAGCACTGCTCATTTTAGAATGCTGCAACAACTAGAGGTATTAATTAACATTGAATTTAGACGTTAAGTTCTGACAGCAGAACGGACAATCATGAAAAATTTTTGCAAAATTCCAAACGGTCTTTAACCACAGCCTCCAAAAATTCCACATGAACAGACCAGTTGTGCTTCAGCCTACAACATGGATGCTACTCCAACCCAAACACATAGAAAATCCAACACATATCGAACCACGGTATGTGCAATCTCATATTCACAATAACATAGTATATTAACAAAGCATTACCAATCAAACAACAAAATACACTACACACGTGTGGACACAAAAATCGCAAAGCAGAAATCACCATAAGAGTTTGTATCAACAGAAATACGCTTACCAAATAAAACAAAACGACTAAGCACGTCACATCAAGCACACACCACAATATAACGTAATTTACGGTAATGCTAAATCCTCCGTATTTACAAACCAATACGACCAATATAGTAATTTTACAGAATTGCCGCAAGTTACTGACGATGGATATATTAATATCCGAAATATATTGAGCACATAAGAAGTAAAATGAAATAGCAAGTGACACATGCATTTTAGCGTAGTCCTGTGCCTACCTACATTGGAGCTCATCTGAGTGATATAACCTTCAAAATATGATTTGAAAACGTAATATTTTCAATTTTGCTCACCATTGTTAGCTAGTTATGATTTAAGTTCTAATAAATTTTTCATTTTTTAAGCTATTAATTTTCTAATGGTTCCGAACCAACCTGTAAATAAATACATATATAAATACATACAAATGTACACATATATATATATAAACATACATACATTATATGTAAGTACTTACATACATACATACACGAACATATACATACATTACATACAAACATAAAAATAGTAAAAAATTCCAAACAACTTCCAACGAAGTTCTCTGCACCCTGACCGGTATAACACCCGCCGAGATTAAGACTGCGAATGCGACCAAATTATAGAACCTCATGACGAAAATTCAAAACCACAACATTGACTAAGAAGAACAACAAAAAGACTGCTTAATCCTGCCGACTTAGTCAGAATCACTGACCAAAAAGACGAACACGACATACAAATATTTACAGACGATAGCAAGAGCGAGCACGTGGTTGGAGCGGGCATAGCAATGTTGATACTGAACAACATGACATATTAATTGAGGCTTACAGTTTATAATAGACGCTGCAACAACCAAGACGAACCACTGGCTATAGCTAAAGCGTTAGAAGCAATAAAAATATCACCTATCAATGAAAACTTCGCAAGAACCGTAACGGTACACACAGACAGCAGAAATAATTTTAATTCCCTGAAGAACACAAAAATCACAGATATTCGTAGACTAAATTAGGAAAAAATTTATAGTGTTTGAAAAACGCAACTGGACAATTTTAGCATCAAATTTCAAAGCAATCACAACAGCGCACGGTAAACCAAGGCATACTTGCGCCGATTTGAAATAACAGAGTCTCGAGAATGTCCTTGCGAAGGCGGGAATCAAACTGTGGACCACTTAATGTATGACTTCCCCATTCTAGGGAGAGAGGGAGAGAAACTCATAAACAAATTTTCAAAACAAGATAATTGGCCGGTGAAACAAAGTGATCTGGTGAATAAATTCATTATACACTTCATTGAGTTCACGAAAAGAATAGATTTCAAAAGAAATTTGAAATTATTTAGTTGTTGAAATAATTACAAAAGTAAAATCAAACAATAAAATAGAGTTCTCAGACGTATGAATGAATCAGCGACAATAACATAACAACGGAGTGAACAGCACATACGAACAGCAAAAGCTATATATGCAAAAATAAGATTATATGAATATATCACAAATATTTGTAAAATCTTTCGCTAAGTATGTAGTGTTAACTAAATGTAAAGGCGCACGCTGTTAAAAAATTATATAAAAATATTAATAATAATAATAAATACGTACATATATACATAAAATCTAGGCCAAAACACGTGCAATATTACAGCTGAAAGACACATTAATCCACATCTTGGATGTGACCGATGAAAATAACACAATACAGTTTTAACGATGGTTTTAGCACCTGCTTTTGCACAGACAGTTCATAGTTATCACTCTCCTAAAGCAAGAATTCTGCTTTTGTCCTATGTTTGTACAGACAGTTCGCAATTAATTCGGCAATAAACACCACTGAACTGAAGAGAGTTCCTACAAGCAGTACCACAAATGCCGGCATTAAGTGAGAAACAGAGAATTTGAAAAACATGCCTCCAGTTGCTTCTCTAAATCTGCTTTCTATACTCAAAGAAGCTCGATGCTGCAGTTCTGCCCACAGAATTTCCAGCAAACCGGCTTCCAAATATCGTCTCATTGGAATGTTGAAACTGTCAAGAAGTGGATTTCCCTTCTTAAAATATATTGATCCATATCCTGAAACTAGGGTTTCGTCAAGGGGACAGAATAATTTACTGACATCCACAGTCCCCAATTCCTTAGCAATATAAGTAGCCAACAGTGGCTCATTAATAACAGCAATGTCTATTTTTGTTATCATTCGTTCAATACATTTTCGCATATCACTGCAGTCTTCCTTATGTTCCTTACGTTCAAAGAACGTAACAAACTCGGGATACGATACAGTGGAAAGAGCAAATTGTAGAATTGGATAGTACCCAAAAACTACGTCAGAATTAAGGAGTTCGTCTAAATTTTCTATCCTTTTCTCATATTTCGGTTCCACCAGATAAGAAATAAAGAAAGCTTGGAATACAGTGCTAATAGCGAAACAAAAACAGACATATAGAAAGAAAAAAATTCTGAACCTAGATGTTGTGGGCTGCTGTGGAACAGACACTGACAAAAATACAGCCCAAGCGTTTTGGAAACAGTTGGACAGTGACTGATATGTGTGTGTCTCATTACGCACAGACCGGTACGGACCATTACCGGCACACCAGAACACAGCTGCTGTTACCAGAAGCACAAGACCAATTGTCAACCACACAGACAGCGAGAAAGTTGTCAGTAACTTTTCAGTTCCAGGAATAGCTTTTGGACAGGGAACAATTACCTTAAAACTTCCAGGGAAGTAGGGTATTGTGGATTCAAACGAAGACGACACAAGAAGAGGGCTCAGAGGAAACATTCCCAATACAACATCAGATAAACTTTCATCTAATTCAGTAAACGTTTTCGTATATGATTCGTATTCTATATTTAGTGACGGTGGAAGGAAAACATATGTCAAGTTCAAATTCTCACATACAAATTTAAATATCTCAACCGATAAGCCCGTCATTTTGTACGCAGTACTGCTATTATTCTGTGTGTAATTTTCTGTCATAATCACATAGGGTTCAAATCCTACGGTGCCTACTTTAATGGGACAACCCATGAAATTCATTGGAACTTTTGGGGGGTACAAATCTGCATTATGTGAAAATCTGCCATTATTTTCAAAGACCCATTCATCTAGCACAATGACGTCCTGTACCTCTCCACACACTCCCAATTTAAATGGGAACCAAGTGTACAAGTTCAGCCTGTCAGCTGATGTCTTTGTGTTGCTTAAAGCATTCAGTGGACGGTACGGTAATAGGTTTGGTATCAGGACCACCCCGTTGACAATTCTGGCCACCTGCCACATTACGGAACATATGTGAGTAGCAATTAAGTGTCCTGTTTCGTTGTTCCTGTCAGTTACCACCACAAGAAACCGTCCTCGAGGGTTCCACGATGGGCTGTATTTCAGAATCTCCAGCTGATTTTTAAGCGTCTCGTTTAAGCTGCCTCCCTCACCGCTCCACAAAAACAGAATGTAGCTGTGGTGTAAAACTGGTGTGTCTGCAGTGTCATCTCCGCTTGGTCGGAACAGTTCAATCAGCCAACTTGTTCCCTCGTGTAACTTTCCCAGCAATACGCTCACCGTCTGCAGATCGTCCATCTGTGGCAGAGGATCACTGAGAGGGCTGCGGGCGACGTCCGGCTTTGTGCGTGGCATCGAGACGACGAGAGGTCTTGCTGGTGCGAAGTATCTGTGTGCGACGGTCCACACACACCGGACAGTGTGCAGCTGGTCTGCGGTCAGTTTGTAGTCTGTCAGCGCTAAACGAACTTGAGTGACGGCAGTCAGCAGCAGTAGCATGCTGAAAAACTTCTCTGCTCCCGCCATCTGCAAAGAGAAGTGCGTTGGCTTATAGAAGAGTTGACGATTCATCGGACTTCCAAACTTAATAGTGCTTTGATTAATATTGGGTGTTATTGTAATGTTAGTTCCGTGCGACTGTGGGACAAACGTTCTATTTCCAAGTGATTTTTAATGCCGAAGTTGGATATAGTATTAAACGTCACCAGAGACGGTAAATGATTTCAAGTGTGTACGGCGTCACACCCACAGCCGATAGCCATCACAGTGAATGGCAGTAGAGACACAAATTTCAAAGCTGCTGTGATTAAAAGAATTTTATTACCTGTATGTTATGCAGTGAATTTAATTTCGTTTTCATCAATTTCTTCCTTATAAATATCCGAAAATCAAAAGTTAACACAATTTGTGTCTTAGCATTGTGCGAATTGAGGTAATGTTTGTGTAGCGCGTATCCCCAAATCAGTGACATTCTGTAAGCAGTCCCCAGTTCCACTCTTTTGCAGCAAGCTACGTAATTACTTTGCTGCAACAGCTAGCTGATCTTTTTGTGTATCGCATTTTGCTGCTGTCTGTACTACATACATACTGCATAGTGCAGTGGAGCTGCTTATGGGAAATGTTCATCTGAATGTTCTGTGTGAGTCAAAAATTTCTTGGACTGGTGGTCCTTACGCCTGCAGAGCCGAAATATATTATTATTATTATTATTATTATTATTATTATTAATTTTACCTTCCACGCCTCAGTCCCATGGACCCAATCCCTTTCGATCCCAACTTTCTACTTACCTCTATCTGTGTCCCCTCCCTGTACGGTATAACTGACAGCGCCCTTCGGTATGTCTTCCTCCAACCGTTGGACGTCTTCTCGCCAGTTAACTTCTTTACCTCTAAATTTACCCAAAACTCAACACAAGATATATTTAACTACTTTTACAGGAACTTCATTCCAGGAAACCGTGTGTGACTTTCTGCTCCTTCGCAAGGACTCGTCATTCCACTAATTAACCAACAATCGAAATCCATGGACCAGATTTCTTCTTGAAAAGCTAATAATTTCTCAGTTAGATAAAAAAATTTCCCCGTTGTATAGCATCAAATTATACATAAAAATATTCTTATAGCCCCCTAATTGCTACTGTCTGATAAAAATCGGGTCTTCGGCATCTTATTCCTTAGAAATCCACTTAAGAGTATCAATGACTCAGACCTTTGCGCGATCAATACCTGCCACATACCAAATCTCATATCAAATTCCCATTCCTTACATCGTTCCAAAGGATCAGTTCCAGTCCGAGATTTTGTGAAATATTCCGTAACGCAGTAAACAGTTACGTTGTTGAATTACTCGTAACTCGTCCAACCTACCAACTGGAAGACACCCCTTGTCGGTATTCTGCTACGGCTTATTTGGTATATTAAAATAACTTCCTTATCCGTACGCCGTCTCATCCATAGAAACCTGAGTTCAGGTCACACCGTGCTGTGAAGAACACTTTTAGTTCGGCTGGCTATAAGCTTCTCTTAATATTATTATTATCATCATCATTAATGTAATTAATAAAGTGAAGTTTAGAGAAGGGGTGAAAACGAGTCTTTATGGGAAATGTCTATATGAGCAGTAGAGTGATGAGATGTGAAGTGCTGTGGTGAATGCGTGAGTACATTATGTGTGGGGAAAAATACTGGAAATTGTATAAAGTACTTTCTTAGTTTGGTGTTGTTTACCTTTTTTACATGTTGCATTTTAAGATGCCTTTGTGTATTATTGTTAGTTGTCTTTGTGAATTGTTGTTAGTTGTCTTTGTGTATTGTTATAGTTGTCTTCTTTGTATTGTTGTTATCTTATGTGTATTTGCTGTACTATATGTGTTTTGCTGTTTTAATTTTAGGTGACTTACTGCTGGCTAGAAGTCAGTATTCGGAAGGTCCTGCGAACGGCCACCTCGACACAGGTTTTTCTTGGTTTCCCTGTGCTTAAAAGCAAATGCTGAGATGGTTCCCAAGATTCCAAGTTGCCACTACATGTTTCTCATGTAGCGCTCTAGACTTAAATTTAGTAGTAACCAATTTCCTTTCTGAAAGTTATGTAGTCGTCCCTAAAAATTTCGGCATTGTTAATTTCTTCACTGCGCCATGAGTCCCCGCCTATTAAAACATCAGGGTTATATTTATCAATCAAGTTCCAGAATTATAAAATCTTTTTGAAAATGCTCCTACAGTTTACCTGCAGCAGAACCAGCGGTTTACCCTCAGATATGTGCCCCACTGTCTCCGCTACACATTCCTCTTCTGCAAATGCCTCAGCTGTAGATTTAAACATTGACCCCACTTCAACTTCCGTTCTCACCAAGAAACTAGTCATTGGTCCATCTTCCTCACGTAAAATCTTTACTTCCTCGATCGCTGATCGTCGCATTTGTCTGGAATCCCTGGTTCTGTGATTTCCGTCTTTCAAAATTTGTCACTTCTTACTCTCTGCCGATCCTCCAACATCAAGTCCACTAACTCTAGCATATAGTTGTCCAAGTTGCCTCTTTCCTCTTCCATTCAGATGCAATCAATCTCTTAGGAACTTTGCCCCAAGCTCCCTGGTTCTAACCTTCAGTTCATCAATTTGTCTCAGCGCGTTTTGCAGTTCCTCTTTTAGCATTTTCACCTTTTCAGTCCTACACGTATCACAGTTCCAATTTTCTCTCTCAGCCGCTACAGCCTTCACGCTTCCACAACTGTAATGATACCATCGTCCACACAGTTCACATTGTATTCCTGACTTCAGATTCCTGCCGCACCCACTATATAAGAGTCGCACGGTGTTCTCCACTTCCACAACAGGACCAGGATTTTGTTCGACTCCACCAATTACTAGTAACACCGCTAAAACCATGGAACTTAGCACCGTTAAACACAAGCAGTCAACAGACATTCCGTTAGCGTCACCACGCCAATCCTCGCCACGCCACGAGATCTCTCAGCCCAAGGACCCACTCTCGCGCAGTAGTCCTCCAGGTAGCAACGCATTTTCGACCCTTTCTCAGGAGCTCACAACAAACACTCAACGACACTCCAAACCAGAATGACGATCCTCCAAACCAGACTGTTATTGCTGTCAGAGGAATTTCATTTCTACAGTTCTGTATGTGTGTGTGTGTGTTTGTGTGTGTGTTTCTGGGATTCGTCTTTCTGCTGCGTCATAAGAACTCGTCACTCACTAACTAAACAACTAACGAAGTCCATGAAGCAAAGCCATTCTTGAAAAACTAATACATTCCCAATTACTCGAGAAATATCCCACGTTGTTTAGTACCTAAAATTTCATCAAAATATTTTGAAACCCCGCTATTTGTCACTGTCCTGATCCAGATCGAGGTTTTGCCATCATATTCCTTCGATATCTACTTTAATATTATCTATGGCAAAGACATTTTCCCTCTAATTACCTTCCATTTGCCACATCTCATATCCAATTACCATTCCTTACAGTGTTACAAACGATCAGTCAAAAGATTTCCGAAATATTCAGTAACGCATTAAGCTGTTACAGTGTTGAGTTGTTAGCAACAAACCCAGCCACCAAACTGGAGGGCACCCTTTGTCGGATGTCCGCTGCTTTTTACTCTATATTACCAAATACACTCCATATCTGGTGACCATTTCATCCATCGCAACCTGAGGAAGCCCCGCACTGTGTTTACATAGACACCCTCAGTACGGTTGACGATGCACTCTCGGTATCATCATAAACATCAACATCTAGTAACTTCATTAGCAGTAACACGTATGTTTAAAATAATCTGAACTTCACCAGACCATAATACTATTATTAACGCCTTACCGTCAATCCCTATAATTGACACATCACTGACAGTCATTATATAATTAACTCGTTACTGACAACCACGCATGACGAAATAAATTATATAAAGCCGAACCTGGCAGAGAAAGGTACATAAAACTGAACGAGTGATCTCAACAATCGTGTGTCAGTCAGTTACCAACTATCTGAACTTGAGATTTCTTGAAGGAAACCGGTGCAATCGGTCTGCGGACGAGGCTGTGAGCTGGATGATCCCAGATTCGAATTCTCGGACTGGCTCTGTGCCCACACAGCCTCCCGGTGAGTATGTACTGGCCTTCTTCCGCTGGGATAAAGGGGCCGGTGAGTGAGCCTAACAACTCACCTGTTTCTACTGCCCAGTTGATGACGCCCAATAAAAAGTTCGCGTCGGTGTTACGTTTGCAGTTATATGAGCAGCAGAAGTTGAAGGCTGTGCGAGTGTCTGGAACTGAGATGTACGGTAAAGAGAAGGCTGGCTGCGGTGCAGAATGTTACAGCGCTGTTTGTGAAGGTTAGTGTCTTTCGGTATTTCGTGTGAATTGCTTGCAGCTTCAAGTGTTGGACTGCCTGAACTGTGAAGGTGGAGGCACCAAACTGCAGCGAAAGTTAATAATTATATATCCGTCAGCATAAAATGAAACCTGAAGGGATTTTAATATTTAGCAATTCTGTTTAGAATACAACGGATTATTACCGGAATGTTTTATTGTTGATAATATTAATAGTAACGTTTTGCCTCTCTAAATTACGGGACAATTTGTATGTAAACAAAATGTCAAGTAACGTCTGATACTTACGTCTATATTTGGCCTCGAAATGCCAGTTAAATTATAGAATCTTCCAGCAACTTTCGTTCAGGTTTCATAACTAACCTTCCGTAACAATTTCACATGTTGTCAACCCACAAATAGCAACTCAGTTCTCACCCCGCATACTGTCTAATGGGCTCGATAATCCTTTTCGTACTGCAGCTCTGTTTCATAATCGCCCCTTTGATCGCTTTTGTCTGCCAGGTCACATATTAATTATGTATAATTGAATTGTTAAAAACCGTCAACACAAAACCTATTTCTAACCGTCCTCACAGTGGTCACGTGAAATAACAACATTCATACTGATATGCAAGCGATATTCCCGAAGCACACCGGACAGAAGTAACGTACAGTTGATTTCATACAATTCAGTAATATTTTGCAGAAGCTTAAAGAATTTAAATCCTCTCTAACATGTCTGTTCCTTTAGCAGAACTTGTATAGCGAAGCAACAATTTCTATTTTACTTTGTCGAAGGGAACTCTAATTGCATTCCTTCATCTAGAAAGTGTGTCATCCCCGTTGTGTGTATGAAACTGGGAAAATGGTATTTAGTCAAACACAACTGTGTCCCAATAGGAGTATTTAGTGACTATAATGGGCAACTACATGTTTCGGCCTGAACTGGACATTTAGTAGTAACCAATTTCATGTTTGGTTTACATGTAAAATAATTACTGCCACCAGGTGACAACCCAATTGCAGTTAATAAATATTATCATTATTATTATTATTATTATTATTTTCGGTTTGTCTAAGACGAAATTAACTAAACTTAAGAACTTAAGTTAAGTTCTCCTAAGAAAACCTGAAGATGGCTATTACAGGCCGAAAAATGTGGTTGCCCATTATAGTCACTAAATTTACATATTGGAACACAGTTGTGTTTGACTAAATACCATTTTCCCAGTTCAATCCTTTATGTCCAGTTCATCACGTTGCCTGTAACATGTCTTCTAGCCCTAGATCTGACAAAGTGCCACTTCCTCTGTAGTAACAAAGCGAAGATCTTCTTGCATCTGTAATGAATGGACGAATTGCACATAGAATTTGAGTTGGAATTTGAAGAACTAGTCGCGCTCAGATACACAAAGTTACTGCACGCCTGATACAGGGAAGCTTAACCATCAGTTCGGTGCACTAGGGAATATGTACGGTTAAGGGATATTGATTTTAATTCACTTTAATATGGCAGAGTCTTTGAATTCCTACTGTAAGAAAACTCAACTGACAGTTCAGTTTACTGGATAATATGTACGTTTAAACGAGTCAGCTGCCTTATGGCCCTCATCATTGCATTGGCTTTCTGTCACTCTTTTGGTGAAACACAAATCACACTGGACGGAATTTAACGTAATATTATATTAGAGAATAGGTTGAAAATATTTCGAGGGAATTAAAGATTCATTAAAGTGTGACAAAGAATAATGAGTACTCTACTTGAAGAACGATAAACAATTTTGATCAATTCTGGGTAAAAACTTATTAGATTGAAAATTTCCCGAACCGTGTTGTTGAGAAAACAAAGCACATATATTCCGCTTAATAAATTTTTCACGCAATCGTGCGGTTTATATGATACTGTGGAAAATAATGTTGAACAAGACAGTCCACAGCGCGCTTTGCGTGGTGGATAATTTAGGTGAGTCACGCACTCAGAATATGTAATATTTATTGTTTTGCAAGTCAGCACTTGTTACGCGAACACATCGTACTCTTACGTTATACGCAAAGTGTCTCTTCTGTTCAATGTTACGTTCCATTGTTGTGCATATGCACAGTGTGTTCTGTGTACCGTGTACCGTCCGTGATATTGTGCAGCAATGTTCTGATACTGCCAACTTAAGAGGTAACTGCAGTGCGGTTTGAGATGCGGTATCACGTCTGTAACGCACACTAAGGGCTCATTATCAGTACACGTGCACTACCAGGTGCCGCACACACGTGTGTATGTGTACGTACCGTGCGCATGTGTTGTAGAAGTGTATCCATTCTGTTTGTCCTTACAGCGACACACATTAAGGAAGAGAACCGCAAAGAATTACTGGGGCAGGCGTACGTGAGGACCCTCCCACTTCCCGCCATCGAAATTACCCTTTTAGTTTAAAGACCTTATCGCCTAAGTGTGGCTGCGCACGAGCGATTTTAATCGCTGCAACAATAGTAGCAGCGATTAAAATCGCTGGCGATTTGTAATGCGATGCCCCGCAATATAGCGACAGTCTCCGCACACAAATCCCGTTACGTCATGTACTGCAGGATGTAATAGTGCAGTGCTGTAAGGTACGTTGTTCGTCCTACCTGTGTCACTGCTTCTAGTGCCGTAGGTTGAAATAGCTAGATTTTACTGACGTCATTCTAAATGGCACTTGGGTTTAAGTAGCGAGCGTATTGGCACTGGTTATAATATTAAATACGTCGGTACAATCTGCCATCAGTCAGAAGGTTTCTGACATGCACAAGGTTTAGTAGTTAGGAACGCGGGACAAAGAAATAAAAATTCAATTAACACTTTCCAAACAAAATCAACCACAAATAAGAAAATAAACGTTTATTCTACTGTAACTGACATTTGCACTTACAAACTAAATAATATTCAAATTGTGGTTAAACTATCATTAAATATAAACTAATTTTCTTGTTCCTTTTGTAGTTTAAAATCAAAAAGTTAAATTTTGGAATTTTGTTAAAGTTGTCATTTCTGTTCCATTCTCTCACCCTACTCGGATTAACTAAATATATTTGAGTTAAACCAAGTCAACACACCTTACCTTGGACTGGCGGAAGACAGTACAGCATTTCAAACGTTGCATAGCCTTTTAACAATACACAGTTTCCACAAATTAACTTCGTAGCAACGTAAGAGCCGGCGAACCTTCAAGATTCGAGTGAGAGCTGAAGCATCTGCAATCGCTAGATATACACTTTATTAATATATATTCCAGCCAACACAACTATACAATAAAGGCATGAGTCTAAGCTAACGCGACATGTTTCGACTTAAATAGTCATCCTCAGACTAAGCTAAGAATCATGAACTTCTTTAAAGTGTGGTTGCGGGCATTTGGGATCACAGATGGCTTACACATTTTTAACACACTCTAAATGACTTCATGGTTCTTAGCCTAGCTTTAGGATGATTTTATATGTTGAAACACGTAGCGTTAGATTTAACTCAAGTCTTTATTATACAGTTGTGTTGAAGGAAATATATATTAATAAAGTGAATATATAGAATCAATTCACAACGGGATGACTTCATTTAAATTGTAACCGCTAGGTTTTATAGGGCAAGTTGCAAGTTAAACATTCTTCTAAGCATTGTGAACTGTCACTTCAACGCCGGTGTTCGATACACTCAGAGTATAATGAACTGATAGTTATGTGTTGAACTGACGCAGGTGGGTGGCCCTTCGTTAGCTGTACGTGAGAGTTACATGGAAATTAAACATTACTTAGAACAACTTAAAACTCAAACTTGTAACGTTCATTACAAAGGCACTAATGTGGGCTTTGGTGCTTCGAAAGGGAAAGCTATAAAAAAAGAAATAAGTTTTTACCACATCAATAAAGAGTTAGAAGTTATTTAAAGGAAATTTTACTCCTTGCACCGAGACCTGAAGTCACATCCACTAAAGTTCATTAGATTTTAAATTTAGATATTTAATTTAGATATTCAGTTTAGATATTCAATTTATATACGTAATTTAGGTATTTAATTTAGATATTTAATTTAGATACTTAATTTTATCTTTAATTTGTATATTAAGTTTAGGTACATAATTAAATAATTTATTTTGATATTTAATTTTGATATTTAATTTAGAAAATTTATTTTCATATTTCATTTAGGTATTTAATTTAGATATTTAAACTACTGGTTTCCCGTGGTACAAGTGTTACGTTTCAAGATACCAGAACGATAAAATCTGTGCCACCAGAAGAAGGATTAGCAGTGACACTGAGGTAAAGGATAACGTCTGTCTTATTTTTGATACAACTTTTTCTAATTACGGTTTCAACTTAAATAAAAAACAGTCCTATTACAGGGCCGAGCTGCCCAGAGGGTTCCAGGAAGTTAAGGTTCGCAGACTACGTGACAATGGTCCAGGATAGTGGTAAGGTTGTCAGGCTTACGCAACGGCCGCTTTTACTCCCCCCCCCCCCCCCCCCCACCCCCCCCACTCCTT
>Ga0123355_10002398_pt1 | contig 26488 bp, 30 predicted proteins | sample TergutEmb28metaG_3_FD_89872 | JGI IMG/M metagenome (GOLD analysis project Ga0123355, IMG submission 89872) | Embiratermes neotenicus P1 segment gut microbial communities from Petit-Saut dam, French Guiana - Emb289 P1 | ecosystem: Host-associated > Arthropoda: Insects > Digestive system > Gut ... | reverse complement strand
GGAGGGCTTTAGCCCGACGCGGCAATCCAGAAACATGAGTATTCCACTATTTCCTGGATTGCTTCGTCGCTTCACTCCTCGCAATGACGAGCAGCGGGTGGCTTTTTTGACAAGCTGGGGGCGAACTGTGTTCGCCCGATTATATTTGCATCGTCGTTGCTTTGCAGCGGGCGAACACAGCTCGCCCCTACATATCCGAGAACATTTTGGTTGAAAGATACCTTTCGCCGGTATCCGGCAGCATGACGACGATATTTTTGCCCGCGTTACCCGGGCGCAATGCCACTTGCATCGCCGCCCAAACAGCCGCCCCGGAAGATATGCCAACCAACAGCCCTTCTGTTCTTGCCAAGTCTCTGCCTATTGTAAAGGCATCTTCGCTTTCTACTTGAATAATTTCGTCGTAAATACCGATATTCAGTATGGCCGGCACAAAACCGGCGCCAATGCCTTGAATGCCATGCGGCCCGGGTGCGCCGCCGGATAGCACTGGCGAGTCGGCAGGCTCTACTGCTACAATATGCAGGTCAGGCTTTTTTGACTTTAAATAGCCGCCCGCACCGGTTATTGTGCCGCCGGTGCCAACGCCTGCCACAAAAATATCTATCTGGCCGCCGGTGCCGCTCCAAATTTCCGGGCCTGTTGTTTTTATATGAATTTCCGGGTTAGCCGGGTTGGAAAACTGCCCGGGCATAAAGGCGTTCGGAGTATCGGCTGTAAGTTCCTCTGCTTTAGCGATGGCACCTTTCATGCCCTTCGCGCCTTCTGTTAAAACCAATTCCGCGCCGTAAGCTTTTAGCAAGTTTCGTCTTTCTATGCTCATTGTGTCGGGCATGGTGAAAATAACCTTGTATCCTTTAGCGGCAGCTATGGCGGCCAAGCCTATGCCGGTATTGCCGCTGGTCGGTTCGATAATAACGCTGTCTTTGTTCAAAAGCCCTTTTGCTTCGGCATCGTTTATCATTGCCAGCGCAATGCGGTCTTTCACGCTGCCGGCTAAGTTAAAACTTTCTATTTTTGCGATAATATTTGCAGGCAGGTTGTGTTTGCTTACAAAGCGCGATAACTGCAATAGCGGCGTTGCCCCAACCAACTCTGTTGCGCTTTTATGTATCTTTGACATATGTGTACCTCCTTTGGTGTTACTTCTAATATTTGCCTAAATTTGACTGAATGTCAAGGGTTCGGCAAAAAATAACGGGTTACGTTGTTGTATCACGCAACTCGTTATTTTTTCCAGTTGATTAGTGTCACTAATCAACTGGAAAAGGAGATAAAACAGCTTTGTCTACCCTTTCAACCCCTTCTTAGCATAAACCACCATAAACAAAACGCCCAGCACCACCACATTTGCCCATATAATCGCAAAGGACTGCCAAAGCGGCGTTTCTGTTCCAACGGTCAAATAATCTACGACAACATTGATCTGCTGGCTATAGAAAACATGTAGAACCGTTGCCACGCGATCGTTAAATTGGGCCATCATTGGGCCAAAGCCGAGTATCAATGAGATAGGCATGGATAACGCAGTGGCGGATTGTTGATTTTTTGTTAAAATGCCGATGGTTGCGCCCAAAACAATGGACGCAGCCACACCGGACATCATTGTGCCTACAAAAATCAGGAAGTCGATGCCCCTAAATTCCCCTACCAAACCAAACGCAACAGACGTGAATATACTTGCAAAAAATATGACGCTGCCAACACCCACCAAATATGCGGGAGGCTTTACGCCCGCCATAACCAGAAAGCGCAAGCTTTTCTTTTCTGTATCTTCCGCAATAATGCCGGCAACAGCGGGGATTAATGCCATCCCTGCAAACATGGCGGCCATCATGGTTACTAAATTGGGCATGCTTGCAAGCATCGCGTCAACCATGTGGGGGGCATAATTCATTAGCGCTTCGGTCATACCTTCCATGTCCATAAACATGGACATAATAAAAGCCATAAGCGGGTATATGATAAATTGAATTAACGTTTCCGGGTTTTGTACCGTACCCTTAAATTGCTTCTTGAAAACAGCTTTTACGCTTCTCATTTAACATGCTCCTTCCGCGACGGCTCCGCATCTATGTCTAAACCGCCTCCTGTTAGTTGAATAAATACGCCTTCTAAATCCATGACGGTTTTTACTGCGTTATAGCGTTCGCAAATTTCTTTTGGTGTGCCCTGCTCAATAATTTTTCCTTTATGCAGCATAACTACACGGTCGCAAAGGTGTGTTGCTTCTTCCATGTTGTGGGTTGTGAGGAACACGGTAGAGCCACTTGCCCGCAAGTCTCTTATCAGTTGGTGAATGCCCCGTGCTGTCATAGGGTCCAGTGCGCTTGTCGGCTCGTCCAGAAAAAGTACTTTAGGCTTATGCAAAACCGCCCTGGCCAATACCAAGCGCTGTCTCATTCCCTTAGAAAGCCGGTCTACGACGGTTTTTTTTGCGTCACTAAGCCCAACTCTTTCCAAGGCTTCTAAAGTCCGTTGGCGGGGAATCCCGTAAATATCCTCAAATACGATTAAGTTATCCAATGCGGACAAGCGAGTAAACAGTCCGTCATGCTCCAGCATTAATCCTATTTCATTGCTTGCCGCATTTACGTGGCATGTACCGCTGTCCACAGTTAATTGCTTGGTTAAAATGTTTATAATCGTCGTTTTACCCGCACCAGATGGCCCCAGCATTCCAAAAATTTCGCCATCCCGGGTTTCAAATGTAACGTCTTTGAGCACGGTATTTGAACCAAAGGATTTGCTTACATTTTTCATACTTACACTAATCATGTTTTTGATTCTCCTTATAATTTGATAATTGCCGGTTATAACGTTTTTCATCTAATTTTATTTTGATGATAATAATTGCCGAAACGATTATAAAGCTTGCAATAAAGATGGTGATAAAAGTAACCCATGCTGCCGGTGAGTACAGTGGAATTAAGCGAAATACGATAACAAGCGGTATCGTCGCGGCGAGACATGCAAACATGTTTATAATCAGTTGCCATAAGGTGAGCAGCCGCTCAAAAATTTTTGCATTTGTCACAAACAATGAGATACCGCTATTGACGACGGCTAAAAGTAATATTTGAAAAATAACATGAAATAGTATCCCGCCGTCACCGTCAAATACCCGTCTAAATATAGCGTTGGCAATGATAGCGAAGGTGAATGCCATTGACGTGAGTTGCAAAAATTTTTCCGGTATATTTTTTTGTTCATCCATGGCTATGCCCTCCCTAGCTTCTCTTTTATAAAGGCTGCATACTGCTTGGAAACGATAAGTTTCTCGTTATTTTCCATCACCACAATAATCCTGCCGCCAATATCCGCCTTCAGCGATTTGATTTTGTTGAAATTGATAATGCCGGACTTGCTTGCTCTAAAGAAATCATTGCCGGAAAGATGCGCCTCCAGTTCGTATAACCGCAGCGAGGTTTCGTACACATCTGTTTTGGTGTATAGAAATGTCTTTTTATCCACGGTGTCTGCGTACAGTATTTGTGATACGTCAAGTATATGGGTCTGCCCGTCTTTCACGCCTGTGAGTTTAAAATCCAGTGCGCGCAAAGCGGCGATAACTTTTTCCAATTCTTCGCTCATTGCGGCGCAGTTGATTGTAATTTCCGTTTCAGCATAGCGGCCGTCTATGTTGATGTTTACTTTCAGCGTCCTCACCTCCTGGGGGGTTATGCTTAAAGTATAGTGCCCCTTTGGGGAGATAACAACCGATTTTTACTAAGTTGACTAAAATCGTGACTAAGTTGTGGTTGTGGGGCGGCTAAGTTAAAAGAACCCCCTGATAGCACATTGTGAAAGTGCTATCAGGGGGTTCTCGTGTTTATTTTTCCGAACACGCCCTGTATTATATCTTTCCCATACCCTTATACTGCCACCTTGGCTTGCGGTGAATAAGCACCGTAATAGCCTTTTGCGGGCAGTAGTTGACACAACGGTAGCAGGCTATACAATTATTCTGTTGTTGTACCTGTCCTTCGCATTCAACCAAATTTCCCATAGGGCAAATTTTTGTACATATGCTGCAAGCGTTGCAATTGGAGTGAATTTTCACACTGTTTTTCACTAATTTTTCAAGCCCTTGTGCGGTTATATCTTTAGTGTTTTTTTGCCATGGCTTCCCTTGTATGTATCCTAGCAATACAGACCCTTTTGCAAAGCCGCGTTTTTTTATTACACAGTTTTTTATATTGTTGCAGACGCGGTTTATTTTCGCCTCTGTTTTTTGTATGCATTTTTGTATGGATTTATCGTTTGGCTCAAGCAGGTCAAATATCAGTGTATTTCCCATATTAATAGGCATGTTAAAATGTTCTGCGTAAATAATTTCTATTGCGCCGTCTGCAAACATGTCGGTAAATACCCTTGCGCCATCGCCGGAAAACATCATTTGTGTTGCAAAAATTATTACCTTTTTGCCAATTAAATCGCTTATATGTTTATGCACAAATTCCCGCATAATCCGTGGAACCCTTGAACAATACACAGGGTAGCAAAACGCAATGATACTATGTGTTTTTATTTCTGCCGCAAAGTTTGTGCCACGCGGTGTGTCTTCAATCGAAAGGCATTTTGCATTCATCTTGCGGCTAAATAATTGAGCAAGGTATTCTGTATTGCCTGTGCCTGAAAAATATAGGGTTAACATCTTATGGCTCACCTCATTCAAAGCCTAGCGCGTTGCTCTATGCTTCGTCTTATCCACAAAATTATGCGAAGTGGTAATGACTCAAACCGCCCCGCTACCTTTTTAAGGTCTTTGCGTATAGGTAAATTTTGCGGGCAAATTTTCTCGCACTTGCCGCATTGGTTGCATAGCCGTGGGCTTTTTATGTCTTTTGTTACAGCGGCACCGGTAGATATTGCATGAAGGGTTAGCCCTTTCATATATCCTTGTGTGTAACTTGCGTTATATGCAGCAAAACAAGCGGGTATGTTTATCCCTTTTGGGCAGGGCAGGCAATAGTTGCAGCCGGTACAGTTGATTTTGTACGCTTTTTTAAATTCTGCCACAACGTCCGCATATACAGCAAGTTCTTTGTCTAATAATGGGCGGAAGTTTTTTATCGACTTCAAATTGCGCTCCATTATATGCGTATTTGTCATGCCGCTTAACACTACCGTTACTTCGTTCTGGTTCCACAACCACCAGAATCCCCAATCTGCCGGTGTAAGGTCTGGGTTAGACTTAGCAAACAAATTTTTCGCCCGTTGCGGCAGGCCGGTAGCAAGCGTACCGCCAAGCAAAGGTTCCATAATCATAACAGCCATGCCTTTTTCTACGGCGGCAAGCAATCCTTTTTTCCCGGCCTGGTAGTTTTCATCAAAATAGTTGTATTGTATCATGCAAAATTCCCATGGGTAGGCATGGAGGATTTTTTGGAATTGGTCATAGGTGCCGTGGAAGGAAAACCCCGCCTGTCGAATTTGCCCGGTACTCTTTTTCCCTTCTATCCACTGTTCTATACCCAACTTTTTTAGTGTTTCCCATTCAGCGTAGTCGGTCATGCAGTGCATAAAATAGTAATCCACATAATCTGTTTTAAGCCGCCGGAGCTGCTCGTCAAAAAATTTGTCAAAGTCAGCAGCGTTTTTACACATAAATATAGGCAGCTTTGCAGAGATGTATACATCTTTCCGTTTATTGTGCTTTGCTAGTATTTCCCCTAAGGTTTTTTCGCTGTCTTGGTAAATATAGCCGGTGTCAAAAAAATTTATGCCGCCATCTATTGCGGTTAAAACCATGCGTTCTGTCTCTGCTTTGTCGCGGGGGAATCGCATACAGCCAAGCCCCAGTGCAGATAGTTTATTTCCTAATTTGTCTTTACGGTATTGCATATTTGCCTCCTTTAATCTACACTTGTATTGTAATAGACATATGCAGGGATAACAACAATCAATATTGGCTGAATTTGTCTTTTATCAGACAAATTGTCCATGTTATGTCGGGTTTGGAGGAGAATTTTATGAGCAGCGAATTTAAGGAAGATAGACGTGTAAGAAAAACTAAGAAAGCTCTGCGAGAAGGGCTTGCAGAACTTTTGAATGAAAAAAGCATACAAAATATAACGGTGAAGGAACTGACAGACAAGGTAGATATCCACAGGTCTACATTTTACGCCAATTTCAGGGATATCTACGAGCTGTTTAGCCATATGGAAGACACGATTATACAAGAAATAAACGATATCGTTTTGGCGGATTATGTTTTTAAGTCCAAGGAATTTTTCAAACGGTTGATTAATTATATCAACACTAACAGACAGGTATCCCGCTTGTTTTTTGGAGGGAATATTAACACAGCTTTTTTTGAACAGCTAACGGGCTTGTTCAAAGACGCATGTATGGAATGCTGGCGTAAGGAGCGCAATATTACAAGTACATCCGAAGAAATGGACTACTATGTGCAATTTGGCCTATCCGGTGCGCTTGGGGTTATTGGAATGTGGGTGACAAGGGATTTTGATTATCCGGCGGAAGAATTAGTGATGATGCTCGCTGATATTGATTCTGGCATTGGGGAGCTTTTCGGAAACAAGTTATATTTCATATGATATAATTCATTAAATAGACAGGAGGACAAAAAATGGACTTTCCACTAGACACAACAAACATAACCATAGAAACAGACCGCCTCATTCTACGCGCGTTTACAGAATCCGACCTGGACGATTTTTACGCCTATGCCTCCGTTCCAGGGGTAGGAGAAATGGCAGGCTGGCCGCACCACACATCGATAGAAACGACAAAAATGATTTTGCAATCGTTTTTCAACAACAAAGACGTGTTCGCAATTGTCCACAAAGCCGGCAAAAAAGTGATAGGTTCCCTTGGGCTGCACAATGCATGGATTAATAAGGAAGAAGCATATCAGCACTTGAAAGCCAAAAACATCGGATATGTACTTGCCAAAGATTATTGGGGGCAGGGCTTAGTGCCGGAAGCATTAGAGGCTGTTATAGCGTACGGCTTTAATAATTTGGGCATGGAGGCATTTTCCATCGAGCATTTTGTAGAAAATGTGCAATCTCGCCGGGTCATAGAAAAGTGTGGATTTACATTTGTTAGAGAAGGCAAATACCACGCCAAATTACTGGATAAGTACTTTGATGAGCTGCGATATGTATTGGTGAAGTAATGCGCAAAAAAATTCAGTTGATTAGTCGCACTAACCAACTCAGGTTGAAGACAAAGTACGATTTTAACCTCGGACGGCCAATGGCCGCCCCTACAAAATACCGTAATTTCGCCATTTGCGCGTAGGGGCGCGCAGTGCGCGTCCGCTGTTTTGCGGGTTTGTCTACAGCCTGAGTTGGTGTCTGTGAGACACCAACTGAAATTTTCGCCCTAGTATCTCTCCAAAAAGCTATGTTCTTCCCCGTCCAGTTTGTACCCGATTATCGTATCCAAGTTAACCGAGTGGATACTTCGGAAAATACTTTTTTCTACATCCTTATTGTCCTGCTTCAAATTTTTAAGCAACGCCTTCACTTCCTGTCTTTTAGACGCGCCGCCACCGGCGTCAAAAACATTGCAGCTTTCCGACAAGGGGCAGGCGCATTGAATAAATTCCAAGTTGTTATACCGCGCCCACGCAATAATCATGTCCTCGTGGACGCAGTACATAGGACGGATAAGCTCCATGCCTGCAAAATTTTTGCTTTTTACTTTAGGCATCATGGCTTGAATTTGCGCGCCGTATAGCATTCCCATTAGTGTTGTTTCCACTACGTCGCTAAAATGGTGGCCTAGGGCTATTTTGTTGCACCCCAGCTTTTGTGCGTAGGAATACAAAAATCCGCGGCGCATTCTTGCGCAAAGATAGCATGGCGAACGGTCGGTTTCTGTGACCACATCGAATATGTTGGAATTAAAAATCTCGATGGGTATTTCCAGCTTTGCGGCGTTGGAAACGACCCGTTGCAGGTTTATTGCGTTGTACCCCGGGTTCATGACTACATATTTTACATCAAATGGGAAGTCGCTGTAGCTGTGCAATGCCTGCATCAGCTTTGCCATTATCATGGAATCCTTGCCGCCGGAAATGCACACAGCGATAGCATCGCCTTCTTGAATCAGTTGATATTGTTGAATTCCCGCAACAAATGGCTTCCATATGGTTTTGCGAAATTTTTTGTGAATGCTGCGTTCGATTAGTTGGACAGGGGAAAGCTGCTTTTTCATTTTGCGGTTAACTCCTTGTAGCAAATTTCAAATACATCTAAAAATGTATCAATTTCCTGCATCGTAGTCATATGGCTAAGGCTAATCCGCCAAGAACACAACGCGTTTTTTTTGTCGCGGCTCACAGCCATAACCGGGCGAGACGGCGCGCGGTCTGTGGAACATGCAGATTTTACAGACACGCAAATACCATGGCGGTCTAAAGCGGCTTGGAAGTCTGTGCCTTTTATGCCCTTAACGCTGATGTTCAAAATATACGGGCTTCCGGTTTCGATAGGGCTATTGATGGTTACTAACGGAGATGCCGAAATAGTATCAAGTACATATTCGCGAAGCTGCCGTACTGAGTTTAACCGCTTGTCCATTTCATTAAATGCCAAATCCAATGCCGCATGGCTTGCCGCAGCAAGCGATAATGCAGGCGTTCCGCTACGGTAAATAGTCGTGCTTGCCCCACCGTGAATTAGCGGCTCAAGTACAATACTTTCACGTTTCACCAACACACCAACTCCGCATATGCCGTAAAACTTATGCGGAGAAAAGCAAAAAGAGGACGCGCCGGCCGTAATGGTTGGGATTTTTCCTATTGCCTGCGCCGCGTCAATATGCAGGTGGCAGTGTGGGTGCGCTTTAAGTATCTCTGCAATTTCGGCAATGGGCTGAATGGCCCCTAATTCGCTATCCACTGCGCTAATGCAAATAAGCACGGTGTCACGCCGAATAGCAGCTTTCAAATGCGCCAAGTCAATTGTGCCGTCAGGCAAAATTTTCAAAAGTTCAATTGCATAGCCCTGCTGTGTTAGTGCCGACAGCGTGCCGCTTACAGACGGGTGTTCCAGGCAAGTAGACAAAATATGCTTGCCAACATGTTCGTAGGCTTTGGCGATTCCTTTTATCGCTAAATTGTTTGCCTCGCTCGCGCCGGAAGTGAATATGATTTCCTGTGGCTTTACGCCCAGCATGTTTGCAATGCCGCTTGTAACGCGCTCCATTTCCGCCATGGCTTTTTTGCCCATGGTGTGCGCCGCCATTACATTACCGGGGTATTTCTGCTCTACGCGGCAAAATTCTGCCAAAACCCGCTCATCTACAGGGGTATGGGATGCATAATCTAAATTTATCATGCGGTGAGTATAATATATTTTTGTATGAATGTACATGACGTTATGTACAGTGTTTGTGGAGCGCAAGGGAGTCGTTATAGCGGTTTAAATTCAAAGCCGTCTTGTATGCTATAGCATAAACCGCTGAATTTAGGAAAGTCATTTTAAATTGAGAACGGACATAAAGCCCGTTCTCAATTTAAAAGACTATAGTAAAAAATGTTGAGAAATTACTTGGATTAGAAAAATATATTTATGAAATTTCACATTTGAGTATAGACAGATTCAAATTAGTATTGTAGAATTGGCGAAATTACATGATTGTAATTAAACTGTAATAAAAAACAAGGAGAGAATGAAATGAAAAAAACAAAAACAGGCATACTCATTGCCATTATGGTGTTTATGACAATGCTGCTTTTGGTGGCATGCGGTGGGAATGGTAACGACAACAATGATAACAACGCAAATGTAACTCCACCACCGGCCAACAACGACCCGGCACCGGATCCCACCCCTACCCCTGCCGGCAACGACGAGCCAACCCCGGTTATAGAGCCGGAACAACCACGCGGTATCATTCACGAGCCAAAAGATATGGGCGGCCGCACAGTGCGCTTTAGCAGCTGGTTTGAAGGCTCACAAAATTTTGTAGCCTTTGGCAATGAACCGGACCCGGCTACTGCATCCAATTATTTTATCGAAAGGCTTATTTGGGACAATGCCCGCCGTGTAGAGCAAGAATTTAATGTTAATTTTTCAGAAACCATTGTGGACTTTGGCTATGTTATATCCACCCTAACGGCCTCTGTAATGGCCGGGGAGCCAAATGCAGACTTTACTTTTATTGACGGAGGCATGACGCTTACCGCCGCACTTGGCAATTTAATTCTTCCGCTTGACGAAATAAACTTGCCAAATTCCGATATTTTTGGCCCCCGCATTTATGGTTCGCCTAGAATTGACCAATTAGGCCATGTTTGGACAGTTGGCCCTAACGAGCCGGATCCGGGCGGTATGGGTATGGGCGTAAACTTAGACATTATAAATGCAATTGGTGCGCAAAACCCTGTAGACCTTTATAACCGCGGGCAATGGAATTGGACCAACGCGCTTGAAATTATGCGCATGGCTACCCGCGATACAACAGGCGATGGCATTAACGACCAATGGGGCCTTGCCGGCCAGCCGGGCGACTTTGTAACATACTTTATTGGCGGTAACGATGGCATTTTGGTAACAGAAGACTTCCAGTTTGGTATGGACCACCCAAATACCATTGAAGCTTTAGAGTTTGTCGAAACCATTTTCCGCGAAGGACTGTGGGAGTTTGACCCTGTACTTGGTGCAGATCCCGGGGACTGGGGGCGTAATTTCTGGGCGGCGCATGATGGTAATTCCGCATTGTTTACCGCTTCATATTGGACACTAAATGACGGTGACTTGCCTTTTGAATTTGCACTGGTTCCGTTTCCAACCGGGCCTTCCAACACGTCAGGCAATACATTTATGGGCGGTTGGAGACAAGGCTTTGGAATCCCGGCAGGCACCGATTGGGATCCTGCAGACCTGTTAATCATTTTTGAGGAATTAATCGCGTGGCCAGGCGACGAACCCGGCTTGCTGCATGAGGAAGTGCTTGACATGCTGCGCGGCACATTCCTAACCGAAGAAGATGCGCAACGTCAATTAAATATGATCAATTCAATGGCAATGGAAATGGGAAAAGTAGTGCCACAATATCACTGGGTTTTGGGTGACTTCGTTGGCTACTTCGTTAACCAAGAAATGACGGTACTGCAAGCTATAGAGGCGCACCGTGGCCCACAACAGGAATTGCTGGATAATTTTTTTAGATAAAAAAGCGCGATTGCGCGCGGGTTTCGTACCACGGGCAGGAACCTCACCTGCCCGTGCAAAGTATAGCTCAAAACTCCAAAGCAAGCCACCGGTGTGTACTCTGCCGGCGGCTTGCTTACGTGAAAGGATGGATATGAATTTTTCAGTTGGTGATATTTTATCACCAACTGAAAAATTGCGCATCCGCTTTTTCCACCCTTGCAAAAATCCCATACTTTGTTATAATTTGCTGTGTGATATTTTCCCGGGAAAATGTCATACTGTTACCTATACTATGCGCGGGCAGGAACTTCACCTGCCCATGCAACTGGCGTTTGCAGTATACATGAAAGGAACTGATTTATATGACAGAAATTATATCTGAAAGCGGCGGAAAAGTGCTTATTTCGGACCAAATTCTTGCGACCATTGCCGGTAAAGCAGCCATAGAAGTTGAGGGCGTTACAGGGCTTGGCGTCCATTTTGCCGGGAATAAGACTATCCGCAAGCATAGGCCAAAAAGCGTGAATGTTGCGGTTGTTGTTTCCGGGCAAAATGTAAAATTGGCACTTGCCATAACCGTAAAAATGGGCACAAAACTGCACGAAGTTTCCAAAGAAGTTCAAGAGCGTGTTAAAACAGCCATCGAGACTATGACAGGGCTTAATGTATTGGAAGTCAATGTGCGTATAGGTGCCGTTTCCCTCGAAAGACAAAAGGCATAATGAACCGCCGTGACGCGCGCCGGCATGCTTTTGCGCTGGTATTTCAGTTGCCCTTTCACCGGGAAAACACTGTAGAAGCCTTGGCAGAAGCAAAAAAATGGTATTATGAAGATTTGGATACCCGCCCAAAGGGCAAAAATGCCGAGTATATAGATCGCGTGGTGTGGGGCGTTTTTGACAGGCAAGCGCAAATTGACCATGTTATAGAAACTTTTCTGCGCGATTGGGATATAGACCGCATTAATAAAGTTGACTTGGCCATTATGCGGCTGGCTATTTACGAAATGCTTTGTGAGCCGGATGTTCCGTTGGGTACTGCCGTAAATGAGGCTGTGGAAATGGCGAAGGAATTTGGCACAGACGAATCCTCGGCATTTATTAATGGTGTGCTTGGCAATGTTTCGCGCAGCATAAAGGTACAAGGTAGGGAATCCCTTGGCTAGGCAGGTTTTTACCGTTTCCCAGGTCAACCGCTATGTGAAGCGCGTATTGGAAGCGGACGCCTTGCTTGCAGGCGTATTTATAGAGGGCGAATTGTCCAATTTTCAGGCGCACTCCTCCGGGCACTTGTACTTCACATTAAAAGACGCCGGTGCCGCTATGAGTGGGGTAATGTTTAAATCCCACACGGCAAATCTTAATTTCGACCCCCAAAATGGTATGAAAATCATCGCTTTTGGGCAACTTTCTTTATACGAAAAGACCGGACAATATCAACTTTATGCAGAAGTTTTTGAGCCTGCCGGGGTTGGCGGCTTGCAACTTGCGTTTCGTCAATTAAGTGAAAAGCTGCAAAAGGAAGGCCTTTTTGATGAAGCACGTAAACGGCAAATTCCTGAGTTTGCCAATACCATTGCTGTAATTACAAGCCCCACCGGTGCGGCGGTTCATGATATAATACGTACAATTCGTGGGCGCAACCTTGCGGTTAAAATAGTCGTTGTCCCCGCAAAAGTCCAAGGGGATGGTGCCGCAACCAACCTCACACAAGCCATAAAAGATGTCAATGCTTGGGGCGGGGCAGATGTCATAATCCTTGGGCGGGGCGGCGGCTCGATAGAAGACCTCTGGGCATTTAACGAAGAAATGCTTGCACGTGCAATTGCAGCGTCTAAAATTCCGATAATTTCTGCGGTAGGACACGAAACGGATTTTACAATTTCAGACTTTGTTGCAGATATGCGCGCAGCAACGCCAACCGCGGCGGCTGTAGCGGCGTCATATGACTATAGGCAGGTTATAGCTTACCTTACAAGCCTACAAGAATCACTAAACACAAATATGCATACAAACATACGTGGCCGTTTAGACCATACAAAATTTCTGCTGGGGCAATTAAACCGCCAAGCGAAACACCGTATTACACAGGAATGGCAAAACCTGGCCCACCACGAAGCTTTGCTGGAAAAGGTATCGCCTTATGCAGCGTTTAAACGCGGATATGCATTGGTCCGTGGGCAAGAAGGTACACTTATAACCAGCACAAAAGCATTGGAGCAAGGACAACGCCTTGAATTAAGTTGGGCAGACGGCACCGCCGTAGCAACCATAGAGGACGTGAGGAATGCCTAAGAAGAAAGTAAGCTTTGAAACGGATATCGCCCGCTTAGCCGAAATAGTCGAACAAGTTGAAGACGGCGGCACGTCCCTAGATGCGGCCATAAAGCTATATAAAGAAGGGTTGGAATTAGCCGCAAAATGCGGCAAAACCCTTGGACAGTATGAAGATGAAATACTCACCCTGCAAAAAGATGCAAATAAAAATTTTGTACTGCAAGCGTTTAATGAGGAATAAATGATGGTAAGAGAAGGATTTGCAGCATTTTTAACAAACCGCCATTTGCTAACCGCATTGGCTGCTTTGGCATTGGCGCAAATACTAAAAACACTGTTCGACTATTGGCGCACAGGCTCTTGGCAAAAAGCGTTGCTTTTTAGCACAGGCGGTATGCCCAGTTCCCACAGTGCGCTTGCGTTTTCTCTTGCTGTGTCTATAGGTATATATGAAGGTTTTGAAACAACGGCGTTTGCCGTAAGTGCTGTGTTGGCGCTGGTTATTATGCATGATGCGCAGGGTATTCGCCGTGCGGCCGGTCAGCAAGCGGAGGCAATAAATTTTCTGTTTTCCAAGCTGGAAGACCAGGGTATCAAGCTTGATAAAAAATTAAAAGAATTGTTGGGACACCGCCCGATAGAAGTTATTGCGGGGGCAGTTTTGGGATTAATCGTTTCACTTATGGCGTTTTTGATATTCCCACCGGCGTAAAGCGAAGAAAGGGTATTGCATGACATTGGACAAATTGCGCACAAAGCGTGCGCTTAAACGGCTAAGCCCGGCGCAGTTTAATACATTGGCTGCTGATATACGCAAGTTTTTAATCCAAAGCATAAGCGACACAGGCGGCCATTTAGCTTCAAACCTTGGCGTGGTGGAGCTTACTTTGGCGTTGCATACAGTTTTTAACACGCCGGATGATAAAATCATTTGGGATGTAGGGCATCAATCCTATGTACATAAAATTCTAACAGGCCGCAGACAGCGGTTTGGTTCACTGCGTCAACTGGACGGGCTTAGCGGTTTCCCAAAATCTGCAGAAAGCCCGCATGACGCTTTTGACACCGGACATAGTTCCACGGCAATTTCGGCTGCATTAGGGCTTGCCGCCGCTCGTGATTTACAAAACGAACGGCACAAAGTAGTCGCCGTAGTTGGTGACGGCTCTATGACCGGGGGCCTTGCTTTCGAAGGGCTTAACAACGCCGGGCGTGCTAATACAAACTTACTTGTTGTACTAAACGATAACCAAATGTCCATCAGTCAAAATGTTGGCGCAATTTCTCGTCATTTAAACCAATTGCGTACCACAAGCGGGTATCTGGATATAAAAGAAGATGTCCGCAATGTGCTGGACAACTTTCCAATTGTTGGTGAAGTTTTGACAAAAGGCATAGAATCTGCTAAAAATATCGTAAAGTATGCGGTGCTTCCCGGTGTTTTGTTCGAAGAACTTGGCTTCCGCTACTTTGGCCCAATAGACGGCCATGATATAATAGCGCTGACAAAAGTGCTTAGCCAAACAAATAATATCAAGGGGCCAGTACTTGTACATGTGCTTACCAAAAAGGGTAAAGGATACGAAAATGCCGAGCGTTCGCCATGCAGCTACCACGGCATAGGTACTTTTGATATAGACACGGGTAAGCCGCGGGCAGCACCATGCAGCCCTAAGTTTACAGACATTTTTGCAAAATATCTGTGCCATCACGCGCATGTGGACAAGCGTATTGTGGCCGTAACCGCCGCTATGCCGGATGGAATGGGGCTAACACGCTTCCGAACGCAATTTCCAAAACGGTTCTTTGACGTTGGTATTGCAGAGGGCCATGCCGTAACCTTTGCAGCGGGGCTTGCAAAAGGCGGGATGCGCCCTGTTGTTGGCGTTTACTCAAGCTTTATGCAGCGTGCATATGACAATATAATCCACGACGTGGCAATTCAAAACCTGCCTGTAACTTTCGTGCTGGATAGGGCAGGGGCAGTGTGTGCGGAAGGGGAAACCCACCAAGGTCTGTACGATTATGCGTACTTGTCGCACATTCCCAATATGACCATTATGGCTCCGTGCAGCGGCACAGAACTTACTGCCATGCTGGACTTTGCACTTTCTCATCACGGGCCGGTTGCCATTCGCTACCCAAACTCACCCGCACCAGAATATGAAGAAATACCCGATGAAAAAATCATTTATGGACGGGCGCAAGTGATACACAAGGGCAAGAAAATTGCGATAGTATCCGTTGGTGCAATGATGGATAAAGCACTGGCAGTTGTGGAGAAGCTAAGAAAGAAAGGCTATTCTCCAAGCCTATACAACGCACGCTTCGTTAAACCGCTGGACATGGATTTAGTAAAAAGACTTGCCGCGTACAAATATGTTTTCACCATAGAAGATGCGGCAAGAATAGGCGGATATGGTTCGCGCTTGCAACCCACATACGCCTTCGCCTTCCCGGATGCTTTTATAGAAGCCGGCACAAGGGAAGAATTATTTAAACGCTACGGGCTGGACGCAACCGCCATAGCCAAAAAAATACAAACGCTAATGCATAAGGAGATTTGAACATGCAAAACAGAAAAAAAGTGAACCAAGAAATCGAACGTAAAAAAAGAGGCCAACGTCGTTTATCTACGATAATAACAACCGTAGTTATTGCGGCAATTGTTTTGGCTCTTGTATGGATAGTTTGGGATGTGCGGAGCCGTGGTTGGATTGTTAACTTTGAAGGCAACCGTATTGCCACCAGAGAACTGCAATTTCATGCCGCAATGACGCAAGTAAACCCAAATGACCCCGCCGAGCGGGACACCTTGGTGCGCCGCATAGTTGAAACCGAAGTGCTTATAAACCGCGCAGAAGCAGCGGGACTGGGGCTTACAGCCGAGGAACGTGAAGAACTGCTGCCGACTGCACAAGCAAACCGGGAACAACTCTATCCTTCCATTCCGGTTGAAAGAGTAGTAGACCTCATGGGCTTACAGATTTTTTTCAACCGCCTGTATGAACACTATGCAACTTACGAGCCGGATCCCACAGAATTTGCACGTGATGTTGCAGAATATATTGAAAATAACCGTGAAGATTATGAACTACGGCATACAGAGGTGCAAATAATAGTTTCAGATGACAGGGATGCCTTAACCGAAATAAAAGAATCCGCAGATTATATAGATGCGGCTGACTTTGAAGCATTTGCACGCACAACCTGCTTGGCTTACGCAGAACAGGGACACGTATATGAAACTTCTATACTAGAACTAATAGAGATGTTAGGTTTGTTTGAGCATTTCGATGAATTAATCGGGTTGCAAGCGGGCCAAACCTCTTCTGTTATCGAAATTGACGAAGGGGAGTACTTGTTGGTATTTATGCTGGCTCGCCCTGGTATTGAAGATTCTGAAATTGAAGAAATATTCAGGGAGCGCCTAGTTTCAGAACGTAGCTGGGAAGTGTTTTGGGATTTAGTAGACAGCTGGGTGGCAGATGCCGACTACACAGTAAATGAACGAGCACTTGCTCGGTAAAAACCGACAACATGATTGCCGGTATTATTACAAATAAAGAAAAAGACCCTGCCCTATCCTACACAGCGCAAGTGCGTGAATTCTTGATAGGGCATGGTGTTAGTATCTCGGAAAACTTCCCTACAGACGCGGACTTTTGGGTGGTACTTGGCGGCGATGGCACAATGCTGCGCTGTGCTCACCTTGCGGCAATGCACGATATTCCGCTTTTGGGAATAAATTTGGGTACCTTGGGCTTTTTGACCGACACAGAAAAACCGGATGGTTTGGAAGTTTTGCAAAAAGTGCTGTCGGGCGAATATGAAACAGAAAAGCGGATGATGCTGGAAGCCGAAGGTCATCTCGCTTTAAACGATGTTTTCGTAGGTGCAGCAGGCGGGTTAAAAACATTTGACTTATACGTGAACGGTCACTTACTGGATACAATACGCGCAGATGGCATTATTGTTGCAACGCCCACAGGTTCTACGGCGTATAGTCTATCCGCCGGCGGCCCGCTGCTTATGCCGGGCGGCCAAATGATGGTGGTTACCCCTGTATGCCCGCATAGTTTAAGCACCCGTCCGCTTGTAATTGGTGCAGAAGACACGGTGCGCATTGTGGCGCATCAAGCCTGCCCTATTATTGTTGATGGCGAAAATATTGGCGAAACCCAGCCGCATATAGGTGTGTTTGTGTGCAAATCTATGCACAGCGCAACCATTATAAAAACCACACACGCTCATTTGTATGACGTGCTAAGGAAGAAGAAATTTATATAAAATTTATGGCAAAAGGGGCAAATTCCTATGAAATCTGGACGGCAACAGGCAATTTTGCACCTTGTGCACACACAGGATATATTTACCCAAGGCGAATTAACCCAGGCACTGGCGAAGGCAGGTTTCTCTGCGGCGCAAGCTACCGTAAGCCGCGATATTCGTGAGTTGCGGCTTACCAAGGAGCCCACGGACAACGGGCAAAAGTATGTTGTTCCCGCAAAAAAAGATGACGAAAACCACCGTATGTCTCGTATTTTTCGTGATGGGCTTGTGTCTATAGATTACGCGGGTAATATGTTGGTTTTGCGTACTTTAAACGGAATGGCAATGGCCGTTGCCCTGGCCCTTGACGAAATGAATTTTTCAGAAATACTAGGCTCTGTGGCAGGGGACGATGTTGTCATATGTGTGGTAAAGTCGGAGCCTCACGCGGCGGTGTTGGTAGAAAAGCTAACGCCATAGGGAGCGTTTTCCTGTGCTCTAGGAAATTGCTCTGTACGAAACGCGTGCGCAAGCGCACTTTTTAATATGCTAGGAAACTGCTATAAAATGGAAGAGTTTTTAATGCGGCGCAGCCGCTTTGTTCTTTATTTGTATTTCACATTTTGGAGGTAGCCATGCTCAGCCATTTGCGTATAGAAAATGTGGCACTTATAGACGAGGTGGAAGTCCATTTTGCACCGGGCTTGAACATTTTGACGGGTGAAACAGGTGCAGGCAAATCCATTTTGGTGGACTCCATTAATTTTTTATTGGGCGGTAAAGCAACCCGTGACCTTGTGCGTACCGGCGCAGGCTTCGCCCATGTAGAAGGCATTTTAGAATGTACAGACCCCTTTATACAAGAGGGTCTTTCTGCATTTGGGATAGATATGGCAGATGAGCAAATTATTATTTCGCGTACCATGCAGGTAGACAGCGGAAAATCCGTTTGCCGAATAAACGGGCGTACCGTAACTGTCGGAATGCTAAAGGATGCCGCATCGCTTTTGGTAGATGTTCACGGGCAGCACGAGCACCAAAGTCTGCTGGACGCCGCAAAACAGCTGCGCTTACTGGACCAATTTTGCGGTACAGAATTGGAAGCCTATAAAGTTGAACTGGAAAGCCTGCTAAAACGCTATCGGGAAACGGACAGAGCATTAAAATCCATAACAGGCGTGGGCAATCAACGGCAAGAGCAGATTGAAATATGGCGTTTTCAGCTGGGCGAAATTGAAAAAGCCGGCTTAAAATTGGGTGAAGAAGAAGAACTGACGTTGAAAAGAAACCGCTTAAGCGGCCTGGATAAATTACACAAGAACGCTACAGAGTCCTTGTCGTTATTATACCGCAGCAACAATATTCAACTGTGTGCAGACGATCAAATATCCCGTGCATCCGGTTTAGTCGCAGAAATATCAAGAATAGACCCTGCAAAGGAGCAGTTATATGCCGTTGTAACGGAAGTATCCCAGCTATTGCAAGATGTGGTTGCAGAGTTGCGCGATTATGTGGATGAGTTGGACGCAGACCCCAATGAATTGGAAAAAATCGAAACCCGCCTGGATATAATTTACCGTACAAAGAAAAAGTATGGCGGTGATGTTGAATATGTACTTAAAAAGCAGCAAGCGTTGCAACAAAATTTAGATAACCTGGAAAATAGCGACATGGAAATTGCCCGCTTAAAGCAAGTGCGCCGCAAAATAGTAACCGAAATTACTGCTGTTTGTGACCAAATAAACGTCCTACGCACTTCCGCTGCTGCAAAGATATCTGAAGATATCAGCGAAGTGCTAAAAGACTTGGGTATGAAAAGCGCCCGCTTTTTCATAAGTATAACCCGCAAAACCGCCTTTGGCCCGGATGGCAACGATCAAGTAGAGTTTATGATTTCCCCAAACCCCGGCGAGCCGGAAAAGCCACTAAAACGCATTGCGTCCGGCGGCGAAATGTCCCGCATAATGCTTGCTATAAAGACAATTCTTGCCGATGCCGACCATATGGATACCGTAATTTTTGACGAGGTGGATACAGGCGTAAGCGGCCGCACTGCCCAACAAGTAGCCGAAAAGCTAATGGGCATAAGCCGCCGCCGTCAAATTTTATGTATCACCCACCTGCCGCAAATTGCCGCCATGGCAGATACGCACTTTTTGATTGAGAAATCTGTGGAAGGTGAGCGCACTGTAACGCGCGTATTTCCATTGGAGAGCGATGCAATGACCAGTGAATTGGCTCGTTTAATTGGCGGCGCACAAATAACCGATGCCACTATGGCCGCCGCAAGGGAAATGAAAACACAGGCAGATGGGCTGAAGTAGGAGCGACCTCCTACTCCGTTTGCGTTACATAATTTTTGACTTCGCGTTCTATTCGTGACTTAGTCGCAAGTAAAGGGCGTTTTAATACGGTTATTGTGATGTGGTTTTCATCCACAACGTATTTGCCTTCAAATCCAAAACCGGAACCGTGCCCGCTGTGAAGGTCGCCTGTCCATGTGATATTGTGCTTTATGGCATCTTCTTTTGCTTTTAGGAATAGTGCGTTAATATCTTGTGGTTTGTTTATTTTGATTGTCATTTAGTTTTATCCTTTCCATTGTTTTGGCGCTGTACTGCTTGTACAGTGTATTATGTAATATGCCGGTTTATGGCTTTTGGTTCATCTATAGAGTGATTTAAGTTAGCAAAAGCTGTTTGGTGACTTTAAAAATCAGAAGAAGCTATTGACCTTTTCAGTCAACAATGTTATGATTGGCCTATCAAGTCAGTCAATGCGCTTTCGTATTAGCAGTTCAGTCAACAAAGGAGATGGCCATATGCCGGAAAAAGAATCAGCAATGCAAAGCTGCGAGAATTTTCAAAAATTTCTTGCGCTCTCTGAAGAAAAGCAAGAGCGCATAATAAACGCCGCCATGAAGGAATTTCTGGCAGGCTACAAAAAAGCTTCCACAGACAATATTGTGCGGGAAGCGGGGATATCAAAAGGGCTGCTGTTCCACTATTTTGGCACAAAAGAAAAACTCTACAACTTCCTGATAGACTACGCAATAGATGTTGGCAAACGGGAATATTTTGACCTGATTAACGTCTTGCAACCCGATATTTTAGAAAGCGTATGGCAGCTGGCACTGCTAAAACAAGATTTGTCCGCTCACTTTCCGGATATTTTCGATTTTATGACCAGCACCTTTGTAGACGATTCCGCCAAAAACGAAAGCACAGCCGCCAAAGTAGCAAAATTTAATGCACTGCAAGCAACCATCATGGGCAAAATTTACGCCCATGCAGACATGTCTCTTTTCCGTGACGACATAGATCCGAAAATTGCAATGCAGGTTATAACATGGACATTGCAGGGCTATGGGCAGTCTAAAGTCAACATGTCACCGGCGGAAACAGTTGGCCGTGATGCCAGGGAAAATTACGACACGTTTCTGGAGGAATTTCAAGCAGTGTTGAACACGTTAAGAAAATGCTTTTACAAATAAATTATCCTGAAGGAGGAACCACAATGAGCTATAGCGTAGAAGTCAGCAATGTAACAAAAATGTTTGGTAAAACAGCGGCGCTTAAAGGCGTAAACCTGCAAATAAATGAAGGTGAAGTTTTTGCCTACATCGGCCCAAACGGTGCGGGCAAATCCACCACTATCCGTGTACTTTTGGGCATTTTGCAAGCCACAAACGGCACCGCAAAGGTGTTTGGTAAGGACGCTTGGAAAGACGCCGTAGAAATTCACAAAAAAATAGCCTACGTACCCGGTGATGTGAACCTATGGCCAAACCTTACCGGCGGCGAAGTGATCGACTTGTTCGTCAACCTGCGCGGCAACCATGACAAAAAACTCCGTGAGCGTCTAATCAAAGATTTCAACTTAGACCCAACAAAAAAGTGCCGCACGTACTCTAAGGGCAACCGTCAAAAAGTGGCACTTGTAGCGGCCTTTGCGTCTGATGCAGACCTATATATTTTAGACGAACCCACAAGCGGACTGGACCCGCTTATGGAGCACGTTTTCCAAGCGTGTGTGCTTGAGCAGAAAAATAAGGGCAAGGGTGTGTTCCTGTCCAGCCACATCATGTCGGAAGTGGAGCGGCTTTGCGACCGTGTGGGTATCATCCGCGAAGGCGAAGTGGTGCAAGTGGGCACGCTGGATGAACTGCGCCACCTTACCCGCTATGTCATGAAAGTTTCTACCGAGCGTACCATTGAGGGCTTGGATAATTTCCCCGGTGTGTTTGACGTTCACACAGACGGCGGAAATATCTCCTTCCATGTGGACGCCCGTGAAATAGGCGAGATTATCAATCACTTAAACCAATTCGGCATAAAAAAGCTGGAATCTGCGCCACCTTCATTGGAAGATTTGTTCATGCAGCACTATACCAAGGCAGAATAGTAGGAGGTGGACTGAATGTTCGACAACTCGTTAAAACTGACAAGATTTATGCTAAAACGGGAAAAGGTCACTTCAATAGCGTGGATACTGACTATGGTTATCCTAAACTTTGGTATACTGGTGCTTATGGGCCTATCACTTATGCCGGAAGCTGCTGACAGAGCAGAATTTATGACCATGCTGGAAAACCCCGCAATGCTTGCAATGGTTGGGCCGTTGTACAGCGTAGATGTTTACACCATGGGGGCGTTATACACTTTAATGATGCTCGTGTTCATGGGTATAGCCGTGGGCATCATGAATATATTTTTGGTGGTGCGCCATACCCGCGCGGATGAAGAACTGGGCCGATACGAAGTATTGCGCAGCTTACCCGTAGGGCGGCTGGCCAATGTGAATGCCGCTATGCTGACTGCGGTTAAAGTGAATGTTATAATGGCGATATTGTTTGCTCTGTCCATGTGGCTGGGCATGAATATAATCGACGACCCAATGGGCCTTGGCGCGGCGCTTTTATGGGGCGCAACCTTAGGAGCTGTAGGCCTGGCATTTGCGGCGGTTGCGGCGTTGTTCAGCCAGCTATCTTCCAATTCTCGCGGGGCTTTAAGCTATTCGTTTTTTGCCATGGGCTTGTTCTACTTCCTGCGTGCCGGTGCGGATATGAACCCTGGCGATATGGGCTTTTTGGCATTTCTCAGCCCGCTTGGGCTAATGTCCCGCACATGGGTGTATATCAATAATGTCTGGTGGCCTGTGCTGGTTATTTTGGGGATTGCCGCGATATTTACTGCTTTAGCATACTGGCTGTGCAGTACAAGAGATATCGACCAGGGCATTATCCCCGCACGCCCGGGCAAGGCAAACGGCGGCAGGCTGCTAAAGTCTGCGTTTGGGCTAAATTTTCGCCTATTACGTACTGGCTTAATCGCATGGATAGTAGTACTTTTTGTCACAGGGCTTTCGTATTCAACAGTGTTACAAGACATCGACAATTTTGTGGCCGGCAACGAATTCTATCGTCAATTGATACTTGGGCCAACGGGCGTGCTTGACCAAATCGGAATTGAGGATATGTCTACAGAGCAAATTGCCACGCAAATGAACGCCGTGCTAAACGCCGCAGGCTTCAGCATTGTGCAAATGTTTGCAAATACGATTGGCTTCTTTATGGCGATGATTGCCACCGTACCTGTAATCATGTTTATTCTAAAGGCAAAATCGGAAGAAAAAGCAATGCGGGCAGAATTGATTTTTGCCGCGCCAACGTCTAAGAAAAAATATCTGCTTGGGTTTGTAATAATCGCCTTTGTATCGGCTATAGTTATACAAATTGCACAGGCGATGGGGCTGTATTCTCTTGCACAGTCTGCATTGGAAAACCCTGCGGACCTGCCGCTTCGTTTTGTTTTGGAGTCTGCACTTGTGTATATACCTGCTATGTGGATAATGGGCGGCTTGACCGTGCTGCTTGTTGGGTTGTTCCCAAAGCAGATAGGATTTGTATGGGCGTACTATGCATTTTCGTTCATCGTAATGATGTTCGGGCGCATGATGCCGCAAACCGAGTGGTTAGCTAACCTTACCCCGTTTGGCTGGGTACCGCAATTGCCGATGGATGAAATTAATTGGCTGGTGATGGCTGTTATAGCTGTAGCAGGCATTGGGCTCGCCGCTGTGGGGATATTCTTTTATCGTAGGCGTGATATTAATGCGGTGACGCAATAAATGTAAAAAGACCTGGTACCAGGTCCTGCATTTGCAAAGGAGCAGGGGGAATACATGTTAGCGAGTGATGGCAAGAACGAATACAGCGCCACCGGTGCCAACCCATCCATCCCGGAAATGACCGAAGCAGCGCAGTTGCGGCACGCTAAACACTTGCGGGAAGGCAAAAGCTACTACGGGATATCAATGGCGGAATATGTACAAAAGGCAAGCGAACTTGTGCGCTCTGCCGTGGGCGGGGATATTTTAGGGTTTAAAGAAAGCGACGGTGCAGTTGTAAGGTACAACAAAGCTACCGGGGATTTTGTTAAGGGGTACAGCACAGGCGTTGCTACAATGTTTAAACCAAGCAGTGGCATTAAATATTTTGAACATGAGAGGGATAGATGGCTGTGAATACATGGATATGTGAAGGCTGCAAGAATATAAACCACGCAAAAGGCGTAAAACATAACGAGTGCGTGAGGTGCAACTGGCAGCATTATGGCTGCTGGCAAGGCGTTCATTTTTCAGAAGCTATCGAATCCCCTGATTGGCGTGGGTTTGGCTGGGAATGTCCGGTATGCGGAAATAACAATGCCGGCGAACACCCTTCATATGATGTGTGTCCTGCTTGCGAATGGGAAGACGACCACTTACAGCGTGAGGAACCTGATTTTTGTGGCGGAGCTAACGAACTGAGCCTGAACGAATTTAGGCGTGAGTGGAAAAAGAGAAATGCTAAACCTGTGTAGAATTTCTTGAAACAATGCACCTCCAAACAACAAGGCCCCGCCAGATTGATGCGGGGCCTTGTTGTTTGGAAGCGCTATTTTTTACGTGCGTAAATTATAACTGTACAAGAATCATCGTTGATGGGGGTTTTATCGAAACCTTCATATTCAAATTCGATAATAAATCCGGCATCAGACAACCATCCGTGGATTTGTTCGAGTGTGGCGTAGTGCTTTACACGTTCGCTTTCTTCCTTGATTATTTTGCCGTTGGCGAGCTTTTGTTCGAAATAGCTTATAGATTTGAGCATACCCGTTTCCTCGTCGAACGCCCCAGATGTTAACGATGATTTTTCATAATTGCCGTCATCATCTGTGCCGTCCCAACTCCAAACAATGCTACCATCGTCATCACACGATTGTCCCGGCCGGGTTAATGTTCTGCCGTTTGGGGCAAAAGGCGAATACTCAATAAAAACATGCCCGCCTGACACAAGCGAGTCGGCTGCTTTCTGAATAAACAACGCTTGCGCTCTTTTATACGTCATATCGGTTTCAATTTCAATGTTGAACAGGATATTTCCTGCGAGTATAACTACGTCAAAACCTTTACCCCAATCATCAAGTAATGCATCGGCTTTGCGCCAGTTCACGTTTTTCAGCCCTTCGGCTTTTTTAGGTATTCTGTCCATCATTTCATCATCCATATCGAAACCCATAACGTCGTGTCCTGCTTTAGCCACTGGGATTAGGATTCGTCCACTGCCGCAACACGCTTCCAGTACCTTTTTGGGCTCGTTGCCGATAACCGACAAAATAAATTCAACATCGTGTGTGTGGGCTTGATGCCTGTCATACAATTCTGCGCCCAAATCTTTAATTGCTTCACTTTTATTTGTCAATTAATTTTCCTCCGATTTGTTGGGGAGGGTTAAATTATAGTCGCCCTCCCGTTTGATTTATGAGCGATTTTAATTGCATACGTCATGATAAACACCCTTTCTTTTTTATCTGCTAGAAAATTGCTCTGTACAAAACGCGCGGCGAAGCCGCTTTTTTAGATTATTATCATCGTTGGTTTTCCCAACGTCATAACCATTACTTACCTATATCATACGCGGCGTTGCTTTATTATAGCAAGATAAAAAATAATTATAATTAACATTCCAAAAAGCCATAAAGCCCCAAATTCTTTGCTTGTACACTAACTATAGCACGTTTAACAAAATAATAGCAATGTATTTATCAGACAATAAGACCAATGGCACAACCAAAAAGATAAGAACAAGCCAGCCACTCCCCTGATATCTTCATGAAAAATATTAGCATCAAATTTGTGCTAATATTTTTTTATTGTTATATCGTTTTGACAAAACGATCAAGCGAACAAAGAGAGCTTGGGATAGTAACTACCCGCTATGCGGGTAAGGCTAAAAGAGCAAGAGCGTTCAGAAAAACAATAAATCCTCCTTCTTGATATAATCAAGGTGGTTCGCCAACACATAATCAACACTCCCTTTTTCTCTATATCCCTAAAATAAAAAGTTCGTGATTATTTTACTTGGATTGTGCTATAATTATTGAGCTGCTCTCAAAATTATGTCGATAATTTGTCAATTGATACAGAAATAAATGATGTCAGCGGTGACACGGTTCTGCTGGGAGCGGAGGACAAACCAAAATCAGAAACACATAGGGTTTATAGAAAAGCCCTTTATAGAAGGATATGGTTAAGAATGAAAGACAATATAAATCAAGTCGTTAATACATGGATTAACGAAGATGCTGAAGATTTTTCAGGGGTAATATCAGTAACAGGAAACGATGGCGTAGTATATCAACAAGCCATTGGAGCGAGAAATAAAGCAGAAGGGCTACCCAATACAACTGAAACAGCCTTTGGGATAGCAAGCGGGACAAAGCTATTTACAGGGCTTGCAATATGCAAGCTGATTGACAG
>Ga0123355_10002397_pt1 | contig 26493 bp, 9 predicted proteins | sample TergutEmb28metaG_3_FD_89872 | JGI IMG/M metagenome (GOLD analysis project Ga0123355, IMG submission 89872) | Embiratermes neotenicus P1 segment gut microbial communities from Petit-Saut dam, French Guiana - Emb289 P1 | ecosystem: Host-associated > Arthropoda: Insects > Digestive system > Gut ... | reverse complement strand
GGGGGGGAGGGCAATATTCTGAAACCTGGGAACCACATATGGCCAAGCCACCACACACACTGCTGTGTAGTGTAACAGTCCAGATACTTGCTTATGAATGGGCACTTAAGGCCACTGTCAGTATCTTAGACTATATTGTGTCAAATGGCAAGATGGTTAGTGAGTGGTAAATTGGCAAGGATGTGAAAGAAACCTGTCATAAGACAATCTGATTTGTTTGTCTATGTCTGTCATTTCACTATGAACTTTATAATAAACAAAGAAGCACTGAGCAATTTCACCCAGTGAATTTTAGTAGTTTGAATTTAATACTGGACTTACTCATGAAGGTTGGTGGTGAAAAGGAATACTGCCCTTCGTTAACTCATACAAAGGGTGAATATAAATACTGAAGTAGAATATAGTATAAGGAAGCAAACAATTACAAACTTACCAGCAAGTACTCCTATATTGCTGGAGATGTTATCTTTTCTTACACCATAGCTGTTCTTCTCCTCATACAGTTCATTTTCTTCTGAAGGTCTAGTAGGTTTCAGCTGCTGTTCCTTGCTCTTATGTCCTGTGTCTTGAATTGGTGTTGTTGAGACAGGTTTGACAGGGAATGATGGATAATTGGCAGGGTCAAATGGTGATCCAGGTGGATACACAGAAGGGGTTGCAGAAACAGTAGTTGTAACAGTGGCAACAACACTTGTAGGACGTACCAAAGTGTGAATCTCAGTTTCTGTGACAGTATCAACCACAGTAGATGTTTGTGTCTTTGTTACAACAACAGTCTGTGTTGAAGGTTGGTGACCATGACTACTGATGACTGTTGTCTCTGTCAGGGTTACTGTTTGGGTGTGTGTGTGAGTAACATAATGTGTTGGGATTTCTACAGCACTACTAAATATGATCTTGTCATCACTGGCGCTTTCAATACCTAGATCTGTCTTGTGATTATTCTTAATCTCAAATTCAGCACCAACATTAACATTGTCATCCTCATCATCATTGTCACTATCATTGCTGGGATGATAGGATGATTCATTTTTTTTGTGTTGGCCACTAACCAAACTTGTACTCATTTGGTGTCCTACAGTTTTAGATGGCTTCACCATCACAGTTGAAGGTTTTGTAAAGAGACTGCCATGGACAGTGTTTGACCCTGATGTACTTAACTTGACTGTAGCACTTGATATTGATGTCTTATTCCTTGCATTGTTTACAGGTACTGTAGCATGACCCTTTTCCTCCAGCTCTGGAATTTCAGAACCAACTATAATATCCTTATTCCACAGAATTCCTGTGCTATAATTTGTTTTCCTTTTCCCAGGATCTGTCACTGCTGTTGGCAATATCACAGGTTCTTGTGGTACTGGTTTTCCAATAACTACAGTTTGCAGCACAGATTTAGAATCGGAAGGAGGTTTCACTGCACCAGCTGTTACTCTGAGGTTATCAGGACCTCCCAAGATATCAGCAGATGCTACAGAACTTTGAGACACATTAGATTTTATTGGCTGTAAAGCGGGAGGTCTCAATGGTCTTGCTCCATCTGAAGACAAAGGTGGCCTCCATGTTGTGATGGGATGTCTTTCTGTATAATCTGAATCCTGAGATAAGGATGGTGTCTTCACAAAATTTTTAAGTTCATCTTCATTTGATTTTGTGCCACTGTCTGAATTTATGCTTAATGGACTAGAAATATCATGCAAAGCTGGGCGGATCCAGAATGGTCTCTTGTCACTTGTCTTATGGGTGGTACTGGATGTTTCTGTTGTTAATGGAACTTCAAACTTGTATGGTGGTGGCTTATTCCTGATGGGTGGTCTCCTGTGGGTCCCAATATTGATAACAGGTCTGTGAGAGGATATCTGTGACTCAGTTCCAAGCACAGGGAAACGGTGCCCACTGTTGCCACTTGGAGTGACTCGTGGTGGAGGGGAAAGACCTACAACCAACTCATGTGAGTTTAAGTCAAAATCAGGCCTCTTTGGACCAGATGGGAGGATGCTAAATGGGCGCGGGGTATTGGCCTGAGTTTCCAAATCAAAGAGTGACTCTGATGTTGAAGGTTTTTCCAACTTATGCAAGTCATCGTATTTGTCAAATATTTGCTGTTGTGGTCTGTGGTTCATATTTGCGCCATTAGAACTAATTTTTAAGGTCTTATTGGAATGAGCATTATCATCAGATTTACTGAACTCAGGATGATTCTGCAGACTGCTATGCAGTTTCATGTCTGGAAGGTCTGATTTATGGGTTTGAGGTGGTATGTTGTGTGAGGTTTCATCTAAATGAGATGTAACTGTTTTTTCTTTTAGGTGATTCCATGTGTTTAATATTGGAGTCCCATTTTCAATTATCACTTCAGGTTTTAAAAATTCTGGTATTTTTTCAAAATTTGGCAACAGCGGTCTTTCATTTGATATATTCTGTTCCATTAACTCACTGGCATTTTTGGAATGTGACGTTTTATAAACGTTTGTTTGGGGAATATTATATGGTCCTTGTGAAGTGGCTGTAGTGTGAGGGCGGTCTTTATAGTTTGCCTTGTAAGGCCTGTTCTCAGAGTTTGGTTTCAAGAGCCTATCAGGTGGCAATGGTTTGTCAAAAACTGGCTGTGGTGGTTTCATCTGATGCAGAGCTTCATCGTGCATAGTTCCTAGCATCACACCAGGCCTCACTACTATAGGGCGATGTGTTGATGCAGAACTTGCAACTAGAACCTCTACTGGAATTTGGTCAGGTCTTGAAGGTTTTTGGTTTGATTCTTGGATGACTTCACTGTCCTCTATTAGGTCATCAGTGTGATCTGACTTAATCACATGATCCTGGGTCTTAGGACCTGGAGGATGTAGTCGAGATGGATTGAGAGGAATAGCAGGACCATGATTGTTTCCAGAGTTATGGAAAGAATCACGGTCAAAATGTGTGTGAGGTGGTGGAGGGGGGGTCATAAAATCTGTTGGTGGCATGGGGTGGTGTGGAAATGAGTGACTGTGGAGTAGTGGTTTAGATACAGCAGGGCCCTGATTGGCCGGAGTTGGAAGAGTGGGCAGCTGCTGGGTTAGTGGTCGTGAGGGTCTGTGACGATAACTGTGTCCATTTGGATTGGGTCTTCTGTGTGCTGTACCTGGTCTACCTTGGAGTGGTGCATCAAGAACAATTCCACTTGGTGATATATGCTCTCCATCAATTGAAAAATGTCCAGATGCTATCTCCACATTTAGCCCTTGCCCGGGCCTTACATCAACATTTATACCTTGTCCTGGGCTAACGTCAACATTTATTCCATGTGCTGGACTAACATCTACATTGATTCCTTGCCCAGGACTTATTTCTACATTTATGTCTTGTGCAATATTGTCATTTGCATGATGTATGTTTTCAGGTACATGTGATGGCAAATCCATCCTTGTTCCACTTAGCTTGGAGACATGAGATGCATGATGTTCAGGGCGAATGTTATGTGGCTTATTTTCCAGTCCATCTATCCCTACAAATCCTGGGCTTGATTCTGGTAGAGGATATGGTGATGGGTCATAGAACTCAGAACCTTTGACACTGAAGGGGTGAACAACTGTGGAGCCACTATGTGGTATGATTACATTTGCTACTTGTGATGGTTGTATGTTGACCAGTAGTGGTGTACCTGATGAACGATCAAGTGAATGTTGCTCTGTCTGAGCAAACACTGGTACGGGATTTCCATGTATTATATCATTTCCCTGAGTTACTGGTTTCCCTTCAAATATGGTTTGCAGACCAGAAACAGCTGATACTTTAGCAGGAACATACAGGATTTGCTCATTGGAGTCTTTATAATTCTCTTGTATGTCTGGTGGGTGGAGAGTGATATCTGGTTTGTCCAGTGGTGGAGGTAAAAGTAGAATACCATCTGATGGTGGAAGGTGGTGTGTTGAAGAGTGGTAACCATGCTCCCTCAGTGGTGCATGGTTTCTGTCTGCTGGAGGCAGGAATGTGTCTCGAAGAGGAAAGTGTCCTGAGGTATGTTCCCTAGTTGGTTGATGAACAGATGGTGTGTCCCTGTTTGACCATATGGTTGACACAGGTGGAGGTGGAGGTTTCATGCCCAGAGGAATTTCTTCTTTATTGTTGCTAATCTTAGGTGGCCGTGGTCCCATTATTGCTGGTTTCCCAACAATTACATCACTATTAGCTGTTATAACTTGACCAGGACTGATAGGAATACCATCTCCTAATAATGCACTCTCAATTGGTCGACCCATTGCTGCAGGATCTATAGGATGACGTTGAAGTGTATCAGAAAATGCTTTGTCTGGCCATTTCACATCACCATTTAGATTAGTAATACCCTCATATCTTTGACTTTCTGCTGTAGCCACATCTTCTGTGTCATCTCCTGCAGCTGCACCTACTGGAATGTAGATTGGTGATCTTACAGGTGTTGTGCCTTCAAAACTAAGTTGATTAACAGGTTTTGGAGCGACATAAACTGGTAGGGTATTTCCATTGTTATCTCCATAATATGGAGTTCTTATTTTTGGTGTAGTTGAAGGCACATTTATGACAGCTGTGTCATTACGTCGCCTGTCATTATTGAGATTAGTGTGTATTAGACCAGCCATTGCATTGATTACAGGACCCAAAGCATTCAGACCATTGATGCCAAGTGATCCCAAACTCAGAAGATCACTTACTTGAATTTCATCTCCACCAGGACCAATTCCTCCTGAGGGTTTCTTGTTTGAAGGATCTGATGCAGGGACCGTTGTGACATTCCCTCCAAGTTGCATCATCATAGTAGCCTGCTCCCCTGGTTGCAAATTGGAATCACTTTGTGTTACAGTGGAAGTTGGTAAAATGGACGTAAGATATGAGATGGTCGAAAATGTAATGGGCGAGGAACTTGGCAGTACAGTTGCAACAGATTCTTGAATTGTTGGAGTAGAGGAGCTAACAAGTGACTGGGCCCCAACCACATCCTGTGGGAATAGTACTGTTTCAGCTCCTGTATTGACAACCGTACTCTGGACTTGGTTGCTTGATAAAACACTACTTAGGGAAGGAGTTGCTTTTGTATGACCTCCCATTTCTATAACTAGTGTCCGTGATGTACTAGAACTATCTATTTGATCTTCTTCATCAAAGAAAATAATGGTTGAACCTTTGATAATGCTGTTGATATTATTGTTCACTTCGTCCATAGAGGATGAGATTTCATGATGAAGTAATGTTGGAGTGACTTCGGTGTCTACTACTGAAGTAGGCTGCAAATCATGACTCATGGCTGTAATTTTCAATTCCTGCCCACCTGAGAGTGTAGCTGTGGCAATTATTGAAGGGCTTGATAGAGAATTTGCATGGACTGAACTGTGTAGTGAGTCTAAATAATCAGGATCCAGAAGGCTGTTTTCTACAGATTCAGTTACTATGTTTTGAACGACTTTTGTTCTTGAACTAACAACAGTTGATGTACGGTCACCTCCACTATCCTGTAGTAGAGTTGTGAAATAAGTAAAAGTAGTTAAATATGTCTTTGTTGCATATAAATGAAGTGACTGTTTCTGAGAATCAGTTTTTTCAGTTTTCTTAGAAGTTGGTGTAATCTTAATTTCATCCAGACTTTTAGTTGGAATCAAGCTTGGTGGTGTTGTACGTTTTGGTGATACGTAAAATTTTTCAGTTACTACATCTGAAGAAGTTGCTATGTTTGTACGTATAACAGTACTACTTCCTTCAAGGAATGTACTAAAATAAGTGTATGTTACGAAGTATGTCTTAACTACATTTGTTATAGAACCTTGCTGAACTGATGGTCGTGATGCTGTAAGGCTGCTGTGTGATGGACCTTTCAATTCAGTTGCTTCTTTATCAGATTCTGTAATGACAATCTGTGTTAAGATATCTTTAGTGCTCACCACCTTCACATCAGCACCATCTGTTAGAGTCTTGGTGAAGGCTACTGTACTCAGATACGTGTTAGTATCCAGTGTGGATTGTCGTGATGGCTGCAACTGAGGTAAGAAGTCATGTGGTGCTGTCAGTGTGTTAGCTACAGTGTGTTGTGATGTAACAACCAGAGGAACATCACCATCAATCAGAGTATTTAGATACGTGTAAGTGGTATGAAACACACCCGTGCAGAGGGATGGACTTGCTGAAAGAGTTATTCCAATTGTGGGTGTTTGAGTTTTCATGTTGCTGCCTGTGCGTTCCTCTGTAACAACATTGGACACTATCGCCTCACTACTCGAAACTGTCGTTATGCCATTTTGCAGGAATGTTGTTAAGTATGTGTAGGTAGTGACATAGGTCTTTGTTACAAAAACATTCTGTTGTAGTGACGAGGACAGTTGGGCTTCAATCTGCAGAAAGAGAAAGAAATGTGTAAGAAGCAATGACATGTGCGCGCACACACACACACACACACACACACACACACACACACACACAGTGAATTTAGTTTTCTGCTTTAATACACGCCAAAAGAAAAAAATTACTAGGACTTCAAAGTTCTTTAACTAAAGGAAATATACTGTGTATAAATTTACACCTAAATTTAAATTTATTTATGTAGGTAAAATAACAAAATTTAATTTTCCTTTGATAATAAAAGAAGAAGGTTTGAGCTGGTGAACTGGATTCAGTTGTCTCAGACTTCTTAAAACACATCCTACTTATTGTACTACTTGGATTTATGGAACGCAGTAAAATATAAATACAAATACAATACAGTACTGGACTTTCCAATTCCTTAACCCTTATCCTGCTAACGTGGAGAATAGGGTAAGCTCCTAATAATGCCAGAAAATGACAGATGGGATTTTATTCGGCATTTAAAGGGTTAATAAGAGGTAAATTCTTTACAAGCAGAGTGAAAATTTTCTTCTCAAAAATAAATGTGCTTGAGGGAGTCAAATGTTTTGTGTAAGTTTAATTTCTTTGTTTGGAATTTTATTATGCCTGTGTGTTTTTACTTCACTGAAATTCATTGACTTGGCATGTCCTTCAGGCAAGGCTTACAATGAAATTTGTATGACTGTTGCAGTTTCTGAATTGTAAAAAAAAAAATTGATGGTTATATATTTCAGTGATTATGCACAATGATTATAATGTTGGTAATTATGATTTACATTACCTGTAAATGTATGGATTTTACTTGGCTGAATTATGTAATGGTATGTTAAATACAAAATTTTAGAACATTTGTGATTCTGGAAATTGATGCAAAATATGATCACTTGTGTCATGGTAATGGGAATGACAATCATTATTCAATCATTTGATAAGATTTACAAGTGCACAAGGTAAATTAATGATGTGAAAGAACAAAGCGTGCAATAATTCACATTCAGTATTAACAGAGCAAGGGGGTTAAGGGCACATGTTTGGAATCATATTAATTTTCTTTTAAATATATAAAAGTGCTGCAGGAACTTCATGCTGCCTGACTTGCATGAGACTACAGCACTGTGCTCAAGATTATAATAATCATTAACATCCGTATGGGACTCAAAAAGTCTCCTAAACATGAGAAACCATTCTAAAAAGATATAGGCATCATATTTACAATAATGAATTCCTTGTAAAATGATAGTTTTTTACACCTAAATTAAATCATGATAATACATATATCTGCAGTATACGAAATTTCCATTATAGTTTTATTAGATGCGCTGGACAGTGGTGTAAGTGGAAGGTGCTGGTAGAGGGCTTTACAACATGCCATGAATGTGTGTGCAGCCAAAGGAAGTAATGCTCCACATATCTTTACCTCAGTACTAGATGGGAGTGTTTAGTTTCTGCTGTGACTACTTTTCCCCTGCGGACAAAGACCATGTTACCCCTTTTTCACAAAACAGATGGGTCTCAGAGCCATTGTGTAGGTAGCAGTGATAAAAATATGGCTGCCAAGAATTAAACTGCAGTCTTTGAACCTATAGCCTATCACTTAGATGAAATATATTGAATGTTAAAATTGCTTACTTACCTGAGAACTCTCATGTGGTAGGAAGAGAACCATGTGATCTGTGAGTGTGCTGGGTGCCAAAGTGATTGGCCGGGGCATGGAGCTGGATAGTACACGAAGAACTTCCGGTTCCCCTGGCAAAGTGCTTCTATCACCAGCAACAATTACTTCCACACCATTACTCATCACCTTGGTGGCAAGATTGTATCTTGCCTCTCCCATACCATTCATGTTCAGCCCACGTCCCTTGTCTGGCACCTCTGAAGGGAACATTCAAGGATTTACTGAATGAAGGTGTTACCTAAACTATATCTTACCTGGCAACTGGTTTCTTGTATAAATCATTAATATACATATTTCCACCTGAGGGACAACCTCTGTATTCTCTAGGTTTTGCATGCCATTTCTGGTGCCAATATCTCACAGACTTACAGAATCTATGAACTTATATAAATGTGTGATTCACTTAAATATGTAGCAAACCTGGTGACTTGTTTTTCTTGACATGTGTTTTTGTGGCTTTCCCCTGACATCAAGGCAAATCTGCAAATCATTGTGCCTATGTGACTGTGTATTAGGTGGAATGTAAGTATTTATCTCACTACTACGGGAGCAAACATTGTTAGTTTTTGCAAAATGATTGTATGGACAGAATATTGTAATGAGTGCAAACTGTTACCATAAGATTTCAATAAAGTGAAGAGCTTTCAATAAAATGAAGAGCTTTCAATAAAGTGAAAGCTCATAGAGAAATATATTATAATAAGAATTTTCTTCAGGTTAGCGTGTTTCATATTTCACAGGCATTAAAATTTAAGTTGTGCTAGCTGCCTACATTAAAAGTTTATTAAAAAATTTGGGTAATAAGACAATTAGTGACATCAACACATCAATGCTACCAATGGCAATAATATCAGTAGTAATGATAATAATTACAATTATAGTGGTGGTGGTGGGGTATTGATGACAATGACAGGGATGACATATCATCTTGTGACAAAATTGTCAATATTTAGTATGAGCCTTATGCCCTTAGGTTTCCAGAGAGAAATTCAGTATTTAATAAAAAGTGGTGCAGTCTAAATCTTTTTCTTCTTCCCTTCATAAATTATTAAGACACAGATACATAATTTCCTGCTAACCATACAGATTGATTGAATCAATTATTTATTATTTAATTCATTCATTCACTCATTCTTTTTTTCATATTTTACTGAACTTATCCCTTCCCCTCTGTCATTCAGAGGGGAAGGAATAAGTTCAGTAAATTTTTTTTTTCTTCTTCCTCCTTTTTTGCTATTATCAGTGACTGTCAGCTGTTTTAACTGTTTATAGAATACACACACATACTGTACATGTTAGTGATGTTGATGTTAATTAGAGAACTTTTGGAGAAGAAACCAAGATTTGGAGAACTAAATGAATATCCTTGTGTGGTACTTTAATTACACTCATTTTCTTGAAGACAGTGTTGACATGGTTTCATTACTGTGATATATAGTTGTAGCTGGTGTTAATCAAGATGACTGCACTAGTTATGGTATTCTGTTTGTTGGAAGGTAAGAAACCAAATTGAAAATTTTTGTTACAAGCATATGCTCAGAAGTCAGAAGTTGTAGATTGTAACAGTGGTAGATTTATTGGTTACCCAGAGGAAATCTGTAAATCCATGAGCAAACTATATAGGTTATGTGAAGCATTTCTAGTGTGAGTCTGATGTTTGATGTAACTGTGCCAGTCATGAATATTGTGAGACTGTGAAGATAATATTGTTCTTTACCTATAAGGTTATATAGAAACTGTAGTCATTGCTCATAAAAATGTCTAACAGACAGTGCTACAATCATACTCAAGACCCATGCCTCATGAAGTAGTCAGTGTAGGTAAATGATGTGACAGACACTGTACAAGAAACGACTGGAATGACTATTAACAATTCAGTTTTACCTTCTGTGTTCTGTTAATGTCCCCAGAGCAGTCACAATAGATTACTGTTTTTAAAATTCACTAAATCAAACAGTGCTATTGATTCTGCACTATGTAGTACTGCAGCATGCAAATGCACCATGCATCTAAAAACTCAGACTTGGTCAAACTAGTATGTGAGGTCTTTCATTAGTTCTGTGGTAGTATCCACAGACTTTGTACATTGGCCATTTGATTCTGTAGCCATAGTGTTATAGGGGTTATTTTAATTCCATTCTTCCTTGCATGTTTTTCACAATATTCATATTTGCTGTACTGACAGTACTGACATAAGGAAGTCTCACATCAGCGGTAAGTTTGAAGAAATCTGTTTATTACAATGTTCCATGTCTTCCTTCCACCTGTAATTGTATAAAACTCTTCTACTTTTGAGAGCTTTGGGTCTTGTTACACACATTTTCAACAATCTGGGAACAACTTCACAATGTAAGGACCACATACTTTACCCACTGTATCATATGAATACCCATACATGACACATATTGCCAATATTCTCTCACATTTCTTTTTGTACATTAGTACTAGACCCAGTACAAATATAATTTAAACCACCTAACACAGGCAGAACTGGTACCAAATTTGGTTTATTGCCAAAATATAAAAATATATTCAAGTTCTGTATGAAGAGCTATAATAATCTGCAAAGATAGTTATGGATGTCTGCCAATAAATATCAAAACCCTGTAAAAATATTATGCAAGCAAAACAGGCATATGTAACTGATCCCCATATTGTAAGGATATACCCACAATTGTTTTAAAGTTGTAATCTGAGTAACTGTATGTAAAACAATACAACTTTCAAGACAAAAAATAAAATTTGAAACTGAAATGTATACTGGTAGACACAAGCTTATAAAATCATAACAGACAGACAGTATGAACTTCACAATTGCAGTCATGTTTAGATAATCAGACACAGTAGAGAATGTAGACTACAGAAGTATGGGGACAGAAAGTATGGGTAGAAGGAAAGGCAGGAATTTTAACAAACAGAGGCAAAGAACATGCAAGAAATGGATCTATGAATATCACAGATATGACAAAAATGGTGAGTATGAAAGATGGGGGATGAGAACAGAGAAAGTGAAGAGGAGAAGGACTCACCTGTGGCTAGCACGGGCAGTGTCTTTGTTACAACGATGGTTGTTACATGAGGTTTCACCTCTGTGGTAGATGTAACCACTTGCTCCTGACCAGCCACTCGAGTCACAATATATGTGTATGTTCTCAGTCTTGTTGATGTCATTGTCTCCAGCACAACTGTTGAACTGATGTCTGGTACAATTGTTGGGGAAATTGCTTTGGTTGCTGGGACTGCTGATGCTGATGAAGAAATGGGCAGGCTCTTAAAAGAAGATTCAGAATTTGTGTGCATCTTTATGGAACTTTCATCAAAAAGGATGTTTGAGGGAGAATGTGACAGACTATAAGAAGGAATGTCCTCCAAGTTTGATGATGTTGCTGCAGTAAAAATATTGGTTGTTGGTGTTGTATACAGATGTACGTGGGCTTTTGAACTGCGTCCAAATGTTCTGGAAGAGACTGTGGGGCGTCTACTTCTGTAGGAAGACTTGTTATTAGCACTACTGCTATGGATAATGTGACTGCCAACTGTAGATGATGGTGTCGGGATGGATGTACGGCGTCTACCTGGGAAAGTTGCCTTTGTACGTCCAGGTCGCCTGGTAATGCTGAAGCGTGTTGGATGGATAAACCGTGGACCATCAAATAAATTTTCTCCTGTTAGTGAAAGTAAACTGTCGTTGGTTGTGTTTGTTGATGCAGTTGTAATTTCATCTGTGGCCATGGTGTTTCTGTTGTCATGTTTTTGATAATACTTTGTATCTTTCTCATGACCATCTTTCTCCTTCACTGGTATGTGTTTATTGTGTTCCCCTATGCCTACATCTGCTTCTGTGCTTGTAGATTCAAAATCATTTTCTGGTTCCTGTACAGAAGCAAAATTTAGTGGTTTGATTGTCTCATTATCAGTGACAGTGACCAGTGAAATCTTCATTGATGATGGTGCAAGTTGTAAGCTTTGTGTTGATACTTCAAAAGATGGTGTCTCATATTCAAGATGACGAGTGGGCACATAAAATGATGATTCAATTTGCGGGGTTGGAATAGTTGTAAGTTTGGATGTAGACACTTCAGTAAATGAAAAACTGCTAGAAGGAGTTGAATCCTGCTGTTTGTTATTTGCTTGTATTGAAATTAAAGCATCAGTGTCTTGTTCAGTCATTGATTTCACCAGCACTGCTTCTGTTTTAAATGGAATAGTGGTTTCTTCATCATATCCATGCTTCTTGCTGTCTTCTACAGAAGTTGTACCATCATGGACTTTATGTTTAATTTCTCCACTCATGAATATCTGTGAAACTTTAACCATGTTCTCTGCATCAGTATTCAGTCCTTTATCTCTGTTCAACACAGTGTACTTATATGAGTATAAAGTAGACATAGAGTCAGGGATGACAAATGTTGGCTCAATGTCTGTTTCAAACTGTGCAACAGGCCTCTTTTTTGTAACCACAATACGACGCCTATGAGTTGGTGTCACAACAATGGGCCGTTTATTTGTAACTACTACACGCCTACGGCCTGGTGTTGTCTTCATGATGACGTTGTCTCCTCTTACAGTAGTTGGAACCAGGTACAGATCTCGCTCATCAACAGCTGTATTACCACTACTGAAAAATAGGTTTCTCGTTGGTCGGTACGTTGTGATGACAAGATCATCTTTGACTTTGTCTGGGGTATTGTCAACGGGTACAGATCTTGATATGAAAATGTCCTCAAGGACATAATTAACAGTGGAATGTTCTGGTTTCTTACGGCGTGTTACCACTACTCTTCTTCGTTGGTGACCATTTGTATCTTCATCAGAACTTAAATTTGCTTGTCCAGGTCCACGTATTATCTTTACCATCCTTGAACCGTATTCAGGTGTTGGAGGAACTTCTCCTTGTCCATGTTTGTTAATATGTTCTGCACCAATGTCCATATCAGAAATTCTGGCTGTGTGTTGTGCTTCTGACAATGTTAAAATTTCTCCTGTATTCCCATTTTTATCTTCATTTAGTTTTTTTCTATTTATTGGTACTTTAATTCTGACTTTTCTCCTTTGATGAGATGATGTTTTTGACAGTACCTCACCATAATCTGTTCCGCCAAAACTGACTTCAGCATTTCTTTTCTTCCTCAAGGCTTCTGTTTGTTTCATAACTGTTTTTAGTGTGCTGTTTCTAGATTCAGGTTGTAACTGTATATTTCCTTTGCTTGTGTTCTCTTTGTTGTTTTCTGACATGTTAAGTGTGCCCCTATTTTCTTGAGTCTTGACCTTCCGCTTGAGTGGGGCAAACTCAGCGGGGCCAATGGATAAAAAATGACCGGCAGAAGAGCTAGTGTTGAAGGCAGAGGCAATAATTTTCTTCATAGATACTTTTTTCTTGTTTTCTGTTGAGAAGGATGTTGGATTTTCAGTGGAGGAAGATTTTAATACATGAAGCTCACTGGATGGTGATGAGTTATTAATAACTGATGAGACATAACTGCTGACATCACCAACAATACTTTCCAGACTCTGTGTTTCAGTTTCACTGTCTTGATCAGATACTTCATTCATTGCAGACATGATGTAATGATCTAGGTAACCATCATCATCATCAGAAGTAGGAAAAGAGCCTCCAATTTCAGGCACTTGTGATGCCTTCACAGTGAACATCTCAGGTGCAACAAATTCAACTTCTCGCTTCTTAATAGCAGCAGAACTGTCATCACCAAGGGTTACTGTTGAGATGACAGTACTGAATTCACCAGGGCGCCGTCCAGAAACATACAGAGTTACAACACTTGTTTCTGCTGATATTGGAGGCAGATCAGGAGGTTTCTTATCTGTTCTTGTTTTCTTTCTTGAAGTCTTGAATGTATGGTCTCTTCCATTTTCGTCTTCCTTAACATTCTGCACAGCATCATCATCAAGAAATTCCTTTTCAGAATCTCTAGCAAGCCTGTCTGCATCGTCAGGTGGTCTTTGCCGATGCCTGGATGGAAGTTCAGAGGCTATGTCTTCTAGTGAAATGTCATGGATTGGCTTCGATTCCTGCAGGTTTATTTGCTGCTGAAGACCAGCTAAGAGAGGATTTGATGTCACTGGCTGTTGCTGGGTTTGTCCACCTAATAACTGTGCCTGAAGTAATGCAGGCAGTAGCAAAGAATTAAGTTGGTTACTACCAGCATTCAAAGCAGCAGTTGGCGTAACAACGATTGTGTCTGTAATAAATTCTGTTGCGGTAATTACCTCAGTTGAGCTGTCCACGATAGTGGTAAGTATCTCTTTTCCTCGGAATGTTAGTGGAATAACTGTAGACATTCCCTTAGTAACTGTGGTAACATAAGTAGTTTGCCTTGTTTTGAATTCTGTTGTAGGGCTTGGTGGTGGCCCAGGATTGTTGAGAGCAAGCAGAGGATTTAAGTTTGGTTGTAAACCAAGGTTACCCAATAAAAGCTGAGACAATAAAATATTTGCCAGTGGGGCATTAGGTGATATTTGTGGTTGTAGGGTGTTAACAACCTGTTCAACATCATATACAGTGCTTGGTACAATATGGGAATAAGAGGTTTTATGTCCTCTAATTATTGTTGGTGTAAATATCACACTAGTGGTTGGCGTTTCACGTATTACAAACTGTGTAATCTCAGTGACTCCACCTGGTAAGGTACCAGTAACTTCACTTGTCAGATACAAGACTGTATTACCATCCTTAGCTGTTGACACCGTGTACTGATGTGGTCCTAACACCTCTGTGCTTGCACTAGCAGTGATCACATTACGATATTCTGTGACTCGCCCATTCACGACAGGGATTGTGACTTCAGTGGGGACGCGATGGGTCACTGTTATAGTTCCATCAAAGCTTGATTGTGAGTAGGTGTATGTATCAAAGTCGGAAGTCTCTCCCCGGTATCGGGTTCTGGTCGATCCTCTTCTATTCGTGTTGGGGTTACGGCGGGAGGTGGACCGTGCATATGTCGTGGCTTCAGACTGGCGATTGTTTGACTGAGTTCTAAGCCTCGGCGGTTTGGGTCTCTGTGCTGTTGCCGTCGGTTCAGTCGGCTTGTTATTTGTTGTTCGTCTTCTTGGTGGAGGCGTTGTAGGACGCCTGAAGTTTGCGCGACTGTTTGAAGAAGTATCTTCCTTCCTAAGCGTAAATTGAGATCTACCCATAGTTGCAGATGCTGATGTAGGTCTCACTCTAGGTTGCGTCGATGCAGAAGTTCTTGGTCGAGGTGTAAACCTCGCGGGATTTGACGATGTCGATTTCATTGTGTCCTGAACAAATTCCGGGTCTTCAACGGATTCCTGTGGGCTTCGAGTTGATAATCCAGGGCGGCGATACCGAGGAGTGAAACTGCGCGTAGATCCAGTGCCACTTTTAGTGCCATACTCTGCTTGTCTCTTTGTGCGCGTTTTACGGCTGAAGCCTACAAACGGACGGATGTGAACGGGATTATATGCTTTGTCGCTTCGTCTATTGGCCGACTTGTTTGGTTTTTCTTTTGACTCAGTAGTTTCAGATCCATCGTACTCATTATCGCCAATGTCCCCATCATCACCCTTTTCCTCTCTGATTTCTTCGTGTTCTTCCTCTTCGTCGCCTTCATTCTCACCTTCCTTTTTCTTGTCTTCCTCGTCATCTTTTTCTGGTTTCTTTAGCAATCCTCTAGGAGGGAACAGACTGTTTGCAGGCCTTTGTCTGTTAACCACGGGGTTATACCTGCTACTGATAGGAGATCTGGTAGTAATAGATCCTCTTTCACTTGCTGGTCTTCGTAACAATGGACTTCGTCTCGAAGACTGCGTTGTAGTTGGTTTTGGAGTGGTGCTTGTTGTTTGTGGAGTTCTCAGTGTAGGTGGTCGCCTAAATCGTAATAGAGGATTGCTGCTCCGGCGGGAAGATTCTGTAGTAGTGGATATGGGCAGAGTTTGTGGATCCTGTTCATCGTCAGTGAAGTGTGGCGTCTCATCAGTTATGATGGTAGTGGGATCATCTTCGGGTTCCAGTGTTTCGTCGGTCGAGGGCGTGGTAAATGCCGTACTACTGATTTTTCCGAGAATCGACGAATGAGTGGGTCGAATACGGAAGCGAGAGCTACTTGCACCCTGATGGGATGCAGTCGTGGAACCTTTTAATGGGTAATCCGAGGATACTGCGCTTCTACTTGAGGAACTTCTGTAAAATCCTCCTCTTCTGGACGTTCCGGTCTGACCAGGTGTCGACGTTGCATGTAGGCGAGATGTTCCCACAGAACTACGCCCTCGACCAGTGTATTGAGTGGAAAATGAAGACGTTCCACCTCCAGTGGTTCCTCGTGAGCGGGAGGTTCTTCTTGAGCCCGTTGTCCCAGAAGGTGTTGCTCTGATGTTTGTCTTGTACAAACCGGAAGAACTGCCGCGTCTGTTGTTGTTGAACCTACCCTTTTCATTGCCGTTTATTTCAGTTTTTGCAGCTGGTGTTGCTGTTATAGTAGGCGTAACTGTTGCTCTCGTAATTGTTGTAGCACTGCTACCTATTGCTGTCTTTCTTTTGGGGTTAAATGTTGGCCTATTTCTTGAAGCGAATGGTCTGATTTGAGGCGTGAAGGTCCGCTTTCTTGTTGAAAATGTCAACCTTGATTTCTTGCGGTTTTTACTAGCATCTTCATCACCTTCCGTATCTTCTTCGTTATCTCCATCGTCTTCCGTCTCGCTTTCGGTGGTGCCGCTTCCTTCACTTAGCGAACTCTCTATAACAGCCGGCGTGGGTGACGTAGTTGAGGAAAGTGTTGGTGTTACAGAGACATACGGATTTAGAGCTGCTGTAGGAGCGATTTCGTTGACCCTGGAACCGGGGACAGAAGTGGGCGTAACCGCTACTTTGAAACTCGAAGTGCTTTCAATGATCTGCGCGTATCGCCCATCGATCAATGTCCCCACTACCCTGGATTCATAAAACGTTGTAGTCTGGTCCTTAACTATAGAACCTTCAACTATACGAACCAGTCCAGTTCTTTGTACTTTCACGCCTTCCGTTGTACTTGGGCTTATTGCTGCAAGAACAGATTGTCTTTCAGTGTTTACATTAATGGATGTCGTGCTCTCAACCACTTCTGCGTAGAGAGTGTCGATGTACGTTCCGATGGCTTTAGTAGTGAAATATGTTGTGCTGACTCCATCAGCATCCACAATTCTGCCTTCATGTAAGGACACAACTCCCGTAGGTTTCAAAACGAGATTCAGTTTGTCTTGAAAGACTGGAGTCGGGGTGACTATTTCAGTGGAACTTTCTAGCACTTGTGCGTACAGGCCGTCTATGAATGTGCCATATACATCAGTGGAGAATAATGTCGTGGTTCCGCTGTTTACTTCACTAGTTAGAATTGTCGACAGAAGGCCAGTTGGTTGCAGTGGCAAGGACGACTCTACGGGCGTCGAAAGTTTTGCCGTTGGCTCAAGAATATTCTGCCTGGTTGCACCACTACCGATAGCTCGGCCTGTTACATCACTGGAAACTTCATTTACAATATTCGTCTCAGTCTCAAGTCGGCTGTTCAGAACAGTACTGTTACCAATATAAGAAGTGGTGAAGTAAGTGTAAGTGGTATAAAAGGTCACGGGTTCTGTTAAAACAGGCGAGGATGATGGGGCAGTTATTTCGTCTGATGTTGGTGTTGTGGTGATTTCTAAGACACTTGCATTCGACGATGAAGGGTTCACGGTGGGTGTCACTGTGTTTGAGATTGTTTCTTCTCTGCTTGTAACCACAGTACTGCCGTCTTTAAATAATGTTGTCCAGTAAGTGAAAGTTGTGAAGTATGTTATGGGCAGAGTAGCATCTTCTGGGGCAATTGTTGCTGGAGCCGCTGAGGGAGTTAGTGTTTCTGTTACAACATTGGTGACCGTCTCTAAACGGCTGACGACATCACTCGAAGAACCCTTATAGATTGTAGTGAAGTATGTGAATGTAGTATAGCTCGTCTGAAGAAGCAAAGTTGGAGATGGCTCAAGCTCCTCTGTATTGCTTTCCGAGCTAATTTGGTCTTCAAATAACGGATGCCTGTCGTTTCTTTTCTCCAGCATCATAACTTTGCCTCCATCAGAGCTGCTGCTTTTGATATCAGTGCTCATTGTCTCGACAACAGCGAGTTTGTCTGAAACTAATGACGAAGCTACAGCCACTGGTGTGCTACTTATAACATTCTCTACTTCTCGGGATGCTATTGGAGATTTTGAAGATGTAGCTTCTTCTAATACAGTCTGCATGATAGCACTGTTACGTGATCTGGATATGGTCGCATAACTACTATCAGTTCTCGGTGTATTTCTTGGGAAAATGCTATTTTCTTCATCGTCCACATCTCCAGAATTTACACGCGAACTTTCACTTCCGTAACTCGGGGATTTATGTGAGCGAGAAATCGTGCTGCTGTATGAATAAAGGGGTGTAGATTTTAATACCGGCGTTTTAATATGATTGATATATTGAGAAGACTCGACAATATTTGGGTATACGTCGGACGGTCGAGGAGATTCAACTTGGTCTACCATATCTAGATCTGAGTCCTTCTCAAATAATGGTTCACGAAGCGATATTGTAGGTTCGATCCTGGACACAGTTGGACTTGAAAGCAGACCACTAGGCGTTACAATATTTGTATATATCTCTGTTCTACTTGAAATTTCAGTTTCACCGTCAACCAAAATAGTTGTGAAGTATGTGTAAGTGGTATAGTAGGTTTTCAGTTCTTTGTCAGATATTCCTGATTCTCCATATTTATCTAACATAGGCGTCGAAGTTGCTAGCTCTTTTTCAAGATCTACAGATTCTATTACGGTAGAAAAGAAATCGTTATCAGAGCTTGAAGCCAAATCTGGGAAGTATTTCGTTGTTGGCCTCCCTACACCGACACTTGTGGGAGTTGGTTCTATAGACAATGATGAGTCTGTTGATGGTGTTACGAGAGAATCTTCATGGGCTAATAACCCAATAACAGCTGGGTCAGATGCTTGCAAAATGTAACTACGGTCCACAGTAGATGTAATTACGTTTGTAACAACCACTTCTCGACTGGAAACACTTGTTGTGTATTCCTCGAAGAAAGTCGTAAGGTATGTGTATGTAGTATAGAGAGTTTTGAATATTAATTCAATCTCGTCCTCTTCGCCTTGAACATTATCTTCTGGAATATTTGGCGTAGGTGTTGTAACTTTTATTTCGTCAAGCGTTACTGTCGTCTTTTCTTCCGGTAAGTTTGGTGTAGTTATTGTATATACTTCATCTTTATTTGTTGTTTCAGGTGTAGTATGCAAACTTTCTTCGTCTGATAATGAAGCTGTTGGGGAAGGGGCAATACTGGATGGTTGTATTGCACTGCTTATTGCGGAGTGTGTCTCTTCTGTGCTTATTTCAGCATCAGGACTGAATATTCGTGTTACGTAACTTTTCTCGGCACTAGTAACTTCTCTAGATCTTATAGACGTCGTTGTTGATGTACCTTCTGCAGGGATGAAAAACGTCGTAAGGTACGTAAAGGTCTTATAAACTGTGGTGGGTATGAGCTGTGTTGTTGGGCCACCAGTGGCTGAAGACGGAGGCGTTCTTGAATTCTCGGGTTGTCTACCATCACTTTCTGTTGCATGAGGTTCCTTTTCTCTCTGTTTATTATTTGTGTCCTTTTCACTAGTAGTCTGTTCTTTTGGTTTCGTGGTAATCTTCCTTCCTGTTTCTACTTCATTAATGGAGTATGTATCGGAATCTGTCGTTTCTTCCGTTGGTGTTGTTCTCCAAATTTCATCCTGTGAAGGTTTACCGTCACCTTCTGTGGTGAATATTTCAGCAGTGGTAATGGTGTTACCTTCTGTTGTTTGAGGAAATTCGTTATTGGAATCTACTGTTAGTGGTGAAGTTGTCGGTGGCATTGTTCCTTCTGTCTCTTCGGCAACTTTTAGCGGTGTTTCTGATAGCATATTCGTTATATGGGTGACAGAATTCTGTGATGTGTCTACGACAACAGTAGGTTGTATGGATCTGTGAGCATCCGTTATATCTACTTTGGTCTGATCAATATAGAAGAATACACTTGACGTTGAGTGTATGACCTGGGCATAATTTCCATTAACATGCGTTCCATATATTAGGGAAGTGAATAAAGTAGTGGTTCCATTTACAGCCTCGGTACCACCGATGACTTTTATTAATCCCAAAGGAAATTCAGCTCCACCGGTATCAAACAACTGAGTCTGGGCAGTAGAAAACGACGATAAAGAATCTGTAGCTTGAATCCCATTGTCTTCAGTGCTAGATTCGGCAGGGCTAGATCCAACAACATCTTCGATGGAAGGCTCGAGTTTGTCATCATAAGAAACTGACGATGGATCAATAGTATCGGTGCTGAAAAATGGCTCCGTAATTAAATCTTGTGGTGGAGTTGTTGGCGTTTTCTCAGCCATTTCAGACTGTTCATGAGTTAAATACTGAGTTGCGTCTTGGAAATCAGTTAGTGAGTTTTCGGTTATTGGCTCCACAACTTGAGCTGACTGGAGAGCTTTGTGGTCTCGGCGGATTGTGACTGACGGAGATGATGTTTCTGGAAGCACCACCATGGTCGGCAAAGCAGTTTGCATGCTGAGTGAATGACCTGTGATCGTCCGAGTAACCATTCCTGGGGTGTGAGACATAAAAGTTTTGACGCTAGTCACGACAGACACGGGGTGTTCTGTATTCACGCGCTGCAACTCCGGGGCTAGCGTTGCATCTCCTGATATTGAAGTGGCTTTTCTACCTTGATTTATTCCCCCAGCAGCCGTTGTGTGAGGCATGAATATTATTACAGTGTCCCCGACTGTAGTTGTGAAGTCAGAGAAGCCCAAGTATGTCACAGTGTCTAGTTTCCGATGTTCCATCCTGTTTCCTCCGAAGAAAGCTTTTCCTGATCTGAACCTATTGTTCCGAAGATTTGTCTCTAAATTGTGGCTTTCAGTCGAGTCCTCATTGTCATCTACCGAAAATCCACTTGGGGCAAACTCATGGCGAACCGTGAATGTCGGTAAACCATCCAGTGGTCGCACAACTCTAGCAGGATTTACACTGTTCATTGCAGAATCTTGACCTTCTCCAGCGTCTCCCGTGTTTCTCTTGTTGAAGTATTCCATCCGTTTAGCTTTCAAGAGGTTCTCGGAGTCTTCTTCGTAATCTTTAGTTGGAGGGTAGTGCTTGTTCACGAGTTTCTTTGCTTTTGCTTGCAAGAATAATTTTTCTAGCTCATCTCTGTTGTCTACTTCAGGCTCCTGATTCGTGCCAGACGGTTTATGGTTGATTACTGATGTGCTTATAACATTACCGCCCACTCTGGTGTGTTCCCCAATGTATCCAGAATGAGGCGTGTGCTCTTCATTTAGGGCAGTCTGGTAGATGTTACCTGATTTGGCATAACTAAATGGTTCGATTTGTATGACTGAATCTCCGGTATGAGAAGGGAGCACTTGGATTGGTTTTGTGGGACGTGTTATGTCGGTCACGAGAGTTATGGGTGGGAATACCAGTTCATCAAGATTTGTGCGAGTCTTGTCTCGACCCTTAGTATCACCGTGGTAGAACACTCTGGAGCTAGTGGTAACCACCTGAGCATAGAGACGGCCGTTGTCAAGAGTCGTGCCTACGACCTGTGTTGCAAACTCGGTCGTCGTACCTTCTTGGACAAATGTACGCGCTGTCGATGTTAAAAGACCGACAGCCTTGTTATGGAACCGACCATCTCGATGTCGCCCTGTATTATCCACCAGCAGGACGGTGGTGACGTCTGTTTGGTGTGACAGGAAAGACAGATCAAGAAAAAGGCATGAAAAAAAAAACTGCCAGTAAAACACAGGAAGAAGAAAACACGTACAGGATTAGTACACATGTATGCCAGTGCAGAGAAATGCTTTATAGCGAGTTGAATGTAACAGAATTTTAAGGTGTATGTCCATTAAAATGTCCTAATGATTATTTGAAACCGAGTATATTGGCTCAAACGGTAATGCTTCTGACCATAGGCGTAGATAACGGGTCGGGAAACCCCGGGCTCAATAATTGCCCCCTCCTCTTCCCCGAAATACTTATTAGCATAACAGAGCGCCAGAATACTGTTTTTGTCGGAAGAACTGAATCGAGTTCGAGAAAACCCACAAAAAGTTGAGTATTCTGTGGTATACGGCCCCATCCCTACACCACTGCTTTTGACTTGTTTTCGGGAGGTGTTCGCTTTGAAACTTTGCCGGAAAAGTGGCTATCCGAAAAGTTCATGGTTTTCCTCACCGCAGGTGCGTGCCAGGACAGTACCTTAACTAGGCCACGACCGTTTGCTGTCAAATCCTCTCCTCTTCATTATTCACCAAACACCTTGCTAGTAGAGGATATATAATCCGAGATACTGACAGGGGTCGTAACATAGACAATATATAAATAAAACTTCCAGAGTACTACTACTACGACTACTACTAATACTACACCTTCTAGTTGTAGTAACAATGTGATATGACCTATAAAAGAAAATCAAACTTTGAATGCCAACGTATCTTCACTGGCTTTTCTTTCTTGCCTTACTACACGTTTTTAGAATTGAAGAGCAAATACTGGTGAGGGCAGTGTGTGGCCGAATATACTTATGACGAACACATTTAAATAATATTTAAACTCAGATTCACACCTCCAAGAAAATACTCTGCATCGATAATACAAAAATAGTCTGTTATCGTACGAAGTGAGTAATCGGTGATTTTCTGCGAAACAGAAGGATACTCATGTATTTAGGGCCTATTTTGTGGATAAAATACTTTCATTGTTATTTGTTATTATTGTTCATTACTGTTATTATTATTATTTAGAATTATTTAAGGGAAAATAAAGTGGTTCATGTAATTATAATTAAGATTTTTAGACAATTTGTAAGAAGCTGATATGTGAAGTCAAAGAAAAGGTTCACTATTCACTGAAGTGCCTAAGAGAACCGTAACTTAGACCTAATATTTCAGTACATAAAAGCGTTTCTCTGCTCTGTTGACATTTTTATAAACATAGATTAAAACTAACAGACTATAAAGTTAGGACCCGCTTTTCAGTATGTGAAGAAAGAATTCGTATTTCCCACATTCCGTCTTCCACTTAAAAACAAAAGAGAAAGGAATAATAGTAAAGGTTAGTCCGTTAAGATTCCACTATTTTGGGACAGTTGACAGATGTTAATGTGACATGCGTGCTATAAATGTAACAGTGTGCCGGAAAATGTCACTACATCCTCCTACAAACAATCCTCAGTAATTGTTCTTTAAAAAAATGTTCACAGTCTTTCGCCGGCAAGTCATTTAAGGAAGTAGTACACAAAACTCGATATTTGGGAGCTGCATAATCTTGCACACCCTGCAGGTAACGCATGATTGTAGTAACACCCATTTCCTTTATTGTATTATGTTTACACTTAATTTTAAATTTTCTTGTTTTTACAAATTTGCGCTCCTTATTCGTCCTGATGTTCATTTATTAGCAAATAGAAATATACTGTACACTACCATTTCACAGATTCTACGCTGCCGGTAATAGCATTATAAATTTATACTACAGAGGTCTGAAATTGCACTTGCAAACACTTCATCATGACCATAAGTAGTTGTAAGGTTTGAAAATGTGCTAGCAAACATGACATTTATACACCTCCCCTTTCTACAGTAGCTATAAATATTCTGTCTGAAGGATATGTAAAATTGTCCCCAGTGGCTGATTTTGGCATCGATTTCACCGGTCGGCAATTTTTACAAAACGATATCTCATCCAGGATTGTTATTAAGTGCTGCAACAGGAGCAAGAGGCCGTCGATGATACACTGTCTACTAAGAATACCCCCCCACCCCCCTTTGGCGCTGCGGCCTAACGCGTGTAATGGCTTCCTCATTTCTGAGGTTTCTAGATCACACACAAAGACTCAACGCAGTCGGTGAGACTCCTCTGGATGAGTGATCGGCTCTACCTGACAGCTCACAGCACTCACAGCAGACAAACATCCGTGCCCCCGGCGGGATTCGAACCCACAATCTCAGTAGGTAAGCTGCCTCGGACCTACACCTCAGATCGCCCATTCACTGGGACCGGCGCGAATAAGTATTTTAAGGCTACTAATTGCATTCCACAGCCGTGGTTTTATAATTCAGCAGACGGTTCTTACGTAGTAGACGATGAAGTCTTATTGACACGTATGAGTTCTTAAGTGAGTCCAAACGCAATTAAGTAAAGCATCTTGTAAATATTTATCAATTTGAGACTTTATCTTTTATAGTGTATTTGTAATGCGGCGTTGAATGTTAGTTTACTGTCAAAAGAGTAAGAAACGCATACGTACGTTATTGTCAACCAAACAGCGAAGTTGCAGTAACTCTGTACTACGCGTTTTGTGCATTAGCGTTTGCTACAAGAATGTGTTGCGATCAGCTGTCATGAATATGTCATAAATCTAATGCAAAAAATATTGAATTTGTGTTAGAGTTCGTTAAAAGTTACTATTAACTGTAGACGTAATGAGGAACCGGAGTGGCGTAGTTGGTATAGCGAAGGTACAGCGGTCGGGACTTGAAGTCAACCACTCTTCTTCATGTATTTTTAAGGTTAAGAATGATTACAACTCTACATATCCTTCCCATATATGTCTTTATGGCGTGCACGGGGAACGCTTTGTAGACGAAATGAATGGTAAACAAACTACAAAATAAGCAAGAAACCAACTTTGTGATAAAGGTAAAAGTCATCCCATAAACTTCTATAGGGATCATGAAGGGGAAATAGATATATAGATTTACTCTTCTTAACCCCGGCACAAGATGCGGGTGGGTGGTCAGCACCACGCCGCGGCCGTTTTACCACCGGGAAAGAGCCCCAGCACCCATTGTAGGGAAGACTAGGTGGGCTGCAGCGCTGGTTTGGGTGGGTAAGGAGAAGAGAAAATCTCTTGACCCACCATGGTTTGATACCCGAACCCTTCAGCCAGCAGCGAGTCGCTGTGCTGTCTACGCTGTTCCGGCCCTCAACTTTGCAACATGGTGCACGTGTACTGTAGCAGTAAAAATGCACTTCACAATGTCTACGAATTTAATCTAATATTTTGTCATTTTGTTACATTACACCGTACCGATTAGTTACAGAATTTGCAAATGCACTTAGCTGCATCGGAAGTAGTGAGGGTAATTATTTATGCCCACTTTACCCATGAATTTATAATTCATCACTATTCGAGATTATTTAAATTGAAAACACTTGTTTATTATCGTATATTAGTTCTAAAATGACACTCCAGCTTACCGCCTACATCTCTCTTTACCCTGTCGACCTTCGGTGATTGGTCCAAGATGGGGCTAGCCTCATTACCTAAGATGTCTTCATTGATATCTGAAACAAAGGAGAAAAAGCCTTTATTACAGTTCAGCGTATGTTGAGATGATTTCAAGTACGAAGGTGTAAATTAAAATGTAACTCCCTGGGCCAAATTAAATTGAAAATCACAACGTCGTTTGTGGTGTACGTTCACTGTAACTCTGCAGAAACCTCAGCTGTGGTAGCTGTATGCCAGTCTGCTGCCATCAATAAACACGGCGGTATTTTTGAGTACCCCCTGCTGTAATTACAAATTCGTCGGTTGTTCGCCTACTTAGCATGATTTTCAAAATAGACATTGGCAGTTTTCGGCATCACCACTGTCCGTATAATTATATATAATCTGTGTATGCATAGTATATACTAGGCCTACACACACACACACACACACACACACACACACACATATACATGGGGCACGCGGTGGCGCAGTTTGTTGAGGCACTGCGCTACAAGCCGGAAGGCCGCGGGTTCGATTCCCGATGATGCCATTGTAATTTTTCATTGACATAATCCTTCCGGCCGCAATATGGCCCTGGGATCGACTCAGCCTCTAACAAAAATGAGTACCAGGAATATTTCCTGGGGGTAAAGGCGGTCGGTGCTTAGGACTGACAACCTTACCACCTTCATGTGCCGATTGGCTTGAAATCTGGGAGCCTCAACCTCCTGGAACCCTCTGGGCCTGTCCAGGCCTGTAATGGGATTGCTTTACCTTTACCTTTTACACACACACACACACACACACACACACATCACACATGCTTGTGTTCGCGGCATCAAGAGATACCTTGCTGAAAGGCCTACTTTCGCTTAGTAACCACACTCTGTTGTGAATTACGGTATTCATTTCTCTCCCACTATGTGCAGATTACCAAGACTGGTCTTCAGTTGGTGGCCACGGTTTTATTTAATTTAAGTCTTGCAATGTCCCGTTAATACTTTTAAGACCAAGAAGAAAGTCACTCGCCATATTCTGAAATTGTAATACAAGTCGACTTTGAGCGCCAGAGGCTGTATTTACACTTTACCTTATCGAGACTTGCTTTTTGATACACAAAGGCTGATGTTTTTACAGGCACTTACTCTTATACAGTGAAACCAGTAAAGCACATTTTAATAGTTACAG
>Ga0123355_10002396_pt1 | contig 26493 bp, 20 predicted proteins | sample TergutEmb28metaG_3_FD_89872 | JGI IMG/M metagenome (GOLD analysis project Ga0123355, IMG submission 89872) | Embiratermes neotenicus P1 segment gut microbial communities from Petit-Saut dam, French Guiana - Emb289 P1 | ecosystem: Host-associated > Arthropoda: Insects > Digestive system > Gut ... | reverse complement strand
CGGCGGGACGAACGAACTGGCCGCTTTGACAAAAGCAAAAACGTTTCTTGGAGCCAAAGACGCCCGTATGTTCAGGGAACGACCTGAATTAGCACTGATGAAGGACTGCCCCTTTTGTTATCTGGAATTGTTTACCCCCGATGTAGAGATGGAGGACGGGCAGATTATTTCTTTGGGCAACACTCAGATAAGGGCTGTATTTACGCCCGGCCATTCGCCCGGAACCATTTCCTTCATCATAAAAGTAACCGGGGCGGATACGGAATACACCGCGGCGATGCACGGAGGAGCCGGGTTTAATACATTGAATCTGCCGTTTTTGCGGGAGAACAAACTTGATGTATCCGGGACAAGAAGCGACTTTCTGGAAGGGCTAACAAAACTGGAAAAAGAAAGCGTTGATATTACATTGGGAAACCACCCCATTCAGAACAAAACGGTGGAAAAACGCAAGATGATGCTGGAAAACCCCGGCGGCGCGAATCCTTTTATCGATCCGGCGGAATGGCAGATGTTTTTATCCGACATCCGAAACAGGTTTAACACAATGCTTGAAGAAGAAGCGGGGGGCGGGTAAGGGAGAGTCTTACGGGCGCGACGAAAGCGACGGCACAAAAAGCGCCTCTTTTCGAGCCAGCTATCACTCTACAGCGGCAACTCTTTCTCTCACCATTTCCCCGATAATCTGCGTTGGGGTCTTATGAGCGGCATCGGCACATGCACGTAGATATGCTGCCGAAAAATTGTCCAATTCGACTAAATGTGCCATGTGCTGGGTAAAATACCCAGGTTTGCCGGTATTAATTTTAGGTGTGGTTTTTGTCCATAGTTCATCCAATCTGTCAGCTTCTTCTTCGGTCATTCTTGCCATTATTCCTCCTGTCCCGACAAGGGCGATTTTTCGGCATACGCATACCAGTTTTTACGGCATCGCATTGCGTGAAACACGTTGATCATTTGATTTCCTATTACATTATACAAGATTTCCAATAAATTTGCCTTCGTGTCAAACCCTATGAGCAGGTTTTTTTCTTCTTCTCCTTCTATAGGGTGGTCGAAAATGCTGTGGGCGAAAGCGTAGCGTATATCCTTTTCGGAAATACCATGCTTAAATGCCGACTTGCTGAATTCAATGTAAGCACCCATGAAAAGACTATACCACATAAATTGACACTCAAGTAAGTGGTAATGCCAAGCCGAAGTGGAGGCTCGCCATTTTTTGGTATCCGTACCAAAAAAAAATGAAAAAATTTGTTTCCGTAAACATTTGCCAATCCGCTGTTGGCAAGGTACTATTACCGTATCCGCAACAATCCCTTGGAATGGCGGAATCAAACGTAAGAAGAAGGAGTTAAGTGTTATGAAAAGAGTCTTTGTTATTTTTTTGGCGTTCTTTTTTGCTTTTCCTCTTTTGACTGGTTGTACTGGATCGGGGGCCGCAGACGGGTCTGTGAATATCAAGATAGCTCATGTTAGTCAGGAAGGCGTTCCTATTGATCGGGCGGCGCGCCGGCTTGGGGAACTGCTTTACGCTCAAACTGACGGCAGGATAACAGTAGATGTTTTCCCGGCTTCGATATTGGGCGGTAACCGGGAACTTTTGGAACAGCTACAGTTTGGTACACTGGAAATGGTAATTCCCTCCGTTGCCTTCCTTGGAGGTTTTACAGACGCAACCGGGCTTCTGGATTTGCCGTATCTTTTTGTGAGCGACAGTGCCGCCGAAGAAGTTCTTGACGGGGAAGTAGGACAGGCAATATTTTCCAGACTGGCAGACGCTGGTTTTGTCGGGCTTGCGTGGTTTTCTACCGGATGGCGGCATTTAACAGCTAACGAAATAGTTCGCACTCCCGCCGACATGAGGGGAAAGAGAATTCGTGTCATGGAAAATCAGATGCACATAGATCACTTCAACGCAATCGGCGCTTCGGCAATCCCGATGGCGTTTTCGGAAGTATTCACAGCTTTGCAAAACCGCACTATTGACAGTCAGGAAAACCCCTACGCCAATATTCAGGGCAACCGCTTAAATGAAGTGCAGAGATACATTATTGAAACCGGACACGTATATGACACCGCGCCGCTATTGGCTTCCAGAATATGGTGGGACAGATTATCCGCTGAGGATCAAATCCTCATAAGGGACAATGTCGCGTATATACTTGGGTGGCAACGGATGATTTCTCTGGAAGATCAGGACGAGATACGGCAGGCTTTCAACGACAATGGGTTTAATACCGTCGTACAGCTTACCCCCGAAGAAAGAGCCGCGTTCAGGGTTGCCGCCCAGCCGGTATTTGATACGCACGGCCCCAGAATCGGCCTTGACCTAATCGAAATGGTCGAAGAGGTAAACAGAAGGCACATTCAGTAATTGCCAACATTACAGGATTAGCAGGGCGACAGCCCTGCGGCATTGAAGGGATAGCGTTTTATGTCTGAAGCAGTAAAAAGAGAGCCTTTCTACAACCGGATCGAATTCGCCATCATTGTCTGTTTTTTTACGATAATGGTGGTGATAACAGCCTTTACAGTATTTTCAAGGTACTTTTTTGCCTTTACGTTCTCTTGGGCCGAACAGTTAACCCGCCTGTTGTTTGTGTATGTCAGCTTTGCGGGGGTCAGTTGGGCAGGCAGACTTGGGGCTCATATGCGGGTTTCCGCGGTAACCCTGTTCCTCGGTGAAAAAAGAGGCAAATATGTATTCTGGTTTGGCGACGGAATCGCGGTTATCGTAGCCCTTTATCTGGCTTTCCACATTGCCGGGATTATGATGATTGTATATGAAAGAGGTCAGGTTTTTTCCGCCATGCCTTGGATGCCCGTGTGGGTTATGTATTTGGCTGGCGTATTGGGTATGCTTGGTTTCTGCTGCCGGGTTGTCCAAGGCCGGGTCATAGAGATCAGAACTCTCTTTAAGAACAAGGAGAATTAAACGTGATACCTCTCATGTTTGTTTTGTTCATTGTGTTCCTTTTCGCGTCAGTTCCAATTTTTGCCAGCATCTCTGCCGCTGTAGCCATTGTCTTTGCCGTTTTTCACGCTGGTACTCCAATGCCTGCCATGCTGGCGCAGGCTGTTGTTACCAGCATGGATTCCTTCGCGTTAATGGCTATTCCCTTCTTCATGCTGGTAGGCTCCCTGATGCAGCGAACCGGGATCGCGGGCAGGCTTGTCGATGTGGCAAAGATGATCACCAGCGATAAGCCGGGAGGACTGGGCATGACGGCGGTTGTGGCGTCTGTGTTTTTCGCGGCAATCAGCGGCTCAGGCCCGGCTACCGCCGCCGCGATTGGCGCTATTATGGTTCCCGCTATGACTCCTCAGGGGTATCCCAAGGATTATTCTGCCGCCCTAGTGGGAGCGTCCAGCACCTTTGGCCCGGTGTTACCCCCGAGTATCCCGATGATCATGTACGGGGTTACTGTAGGCGTATCAATTACCGCTCTTTTTACCGCTGGCTTTTTGCCCGGTTTTATGATGGCCGCCGCCCTTGTTACCGCTAATTACGTCATTTCCAAAAAACGGGGGTATAAAGGTGAAGTTATAACCTACACCAGAAAAGAACGCCTTCTTATTCTGCGAAACGCGCTGTGGGCAATGCTTATGCCTATCGTTGTTCTTGGAGGGATTTACACAGGCGTTTTTACACCCACCGAATCAGCGGTAATTGGCGTAGTTTACTCGATAGTGGTAGGCCGCTTTGCGTATCGCACCCTTAACTGGAAAATGTTTAAGGAATCATTGATAGAGGCGGCAATTACTTCTGCCACCATCATGATTCTCTTTGGCGGCGCTATAACATTCGGCAGGCTTTTGGCTATCGCCCAAATTCCCCAAGCCATAAGCGCGGGGCTGCTTTCTATTTCCGAATCGCCCTTGGTTATCCTGTTGCTTGTAAACCTAGTAGTGCTTTTTATCGGAATGTTTCTTGACACCATATCGTGCATCATTATACTGGCTCCAATTTTAGCGCCGCTAATGGAAAGCTTAGGCTTTAGTCCCGTTTTCTTTGGCGCGATCATGGTTATTAACCTGTGCATGGGAATGATAACCCCGCCAGTCGCGGCGAATCTTTTTGTCGTTATGCGTATTTCCAAAAGCACCTTCGAAGGCGTACTGAAAGAAGCATGGCCTTTCATGCTGGTGCTGTTTTCTTTGTTAATAGTGTTCATTATTTTTCCGCAGATTATTCTTTTCCTCCCGCAATTGTTCGGGTTGATACGATAAATATTTCTAGATGAGAAAGAGGTAAAACTATGTACAAACCTGTTGAGCTAAAAGTAGACGACAAGCTGATTCGTGGATGCGTCAGAACCCCGCAGGGGCCGGGGCCTTTTCCCGCCGTTTGTTTTTATCACGGGTTCAGCGTTGACAAGGTGGGGCTTTTGCGGCTGCACGAGATGTTCGCGCGGATGCTCGTGGACAACGGCTTTGCCTGTGTGCGCTTTGACTTTTACGGATGCGGCGAAAGCGACGGCAATTTTTCCGATATGCGGGTTAGCGATGAAATAATTCAAGGCAAGGCAATTTACGAATGGACGCTCGCGCAGGATTTCGCCATCCCCGAAAAGGTTTATCCGGTGGGCCATAGTCTCGGCGGCGTTATAGCTTCCATTGTCGCGGCATCTTACCAGCCGCCGGCCGCAGTGTTGTGGAGCCCCGCCCTGTCCGTTTATTACGACATTAGCGGGCGCGTCGGGGCCGTGCCGGATCACTATGAAAAGACCTACGACCTTGACGGCTTGGATGTTTCAGGCGGCTTCTTCGAGGACGTGCGATCCCTTGATTTTCTGAAAATGGCATCGGGGTACAAGAACAGGGTTCTGGTTATTCACGGCGAAAAGGACGAAAAAATCCCGGCGGCGGTAACCGGCAACTACCGGGACTTATACGGCAAGGCCATGAAGCTGGTAATCGTCAAAGGCTGTAACCACCAGTTCAGCTCCATGCCTTGGCGGCAACAAGCCTACAACGAAACAGTCTCTTTCCTGCTGAACGGACGGCCCTAAAGCCGTCTAACCATCAACAGGTAGTCCGAGCCCCTGACCCGCTCGTATGGCATAAAGTTTCTGCCGTCCGGCAAGGTCATAAACTGCGACTCCACACAGCCAAGGATCGAGTCGATGAAGGGCGAACTAATGTCCAAGTCGGGAATGGGACTGCGGGCGTTGGGGATGTTGGCAAGACGGGACGAATACTGGGTAAGAAGCCCCCGGTTCGCCCGGTTTTCGGCGTACAAGTGCCACAGGAACCACGCCGCGCCGGATCGCAGTACCACCTCCGCCGAAGACGGCCTTGAATTGGGCCATTCGGCAAGGCTCGTGTCCTGCGTGGGGGGGATAAACGCGCGATCTACAAGCTGGGTAAAGAGCGTTTCCGCAGGCCAATCCCGGCCCGCCGTAATAAACCGCAGTAAATCCGTTTCGTTCTGCGTAATCTCGATTAAATCCCTCCAGTTAATTTCCCCCTGCCCGGCCAAGTCCACGGTGCGGACAGCCGCTTGGCTAAGGTTCCGTAGCTCCCATGCCCTGTCGCGGAATACCCTGTAGGATTGCTCGTAAAACGGCCGGGCGGAAAGAAGCACAAAGGCCGAGTCAAAGGCCGCCACCGATTCAAAGAACTGGTTCTGGTCAAAAAGCGCCCTGCCGCGCTCGACCAGAAGCTCCCCGCGGGAACCCTCGATGGCTATGCTCTGGTCGATCAGGGAAAGCCGCCGTGGAAGGTTCGGTTCCAGCCTGAAAGAAAGCACCTGCGCCGGAATGTTGTACGGCAGAAGGGATTGAGACCTTTCGTGTTCCCGCCGGGCATCGGAAACCCTTCCTTCCATAAGGAAAAGACGGCCCGACCACGCGGCAAGAATGGCCTCGAACACGGGATCGGGCACGGCTCCCTGCAAGGCAGTCGCCTGCTGGCGGACATGGGCAATATCTTCCCGGCTCGCGCCCGCGCCGTCAAGCCGTACAACGGCTTCTTCCAGTTCCAACAGGCCGGCGTGGACTGTTTCTCCGGCAACGGAAATAATCCTGTCCCCGCGCAGGGACTGGCACCCGGAAAGGGCAAGGCAGGCCACGGCTAAAAAGCCGGGAAACAAACGCGGGCCACCATTATTTTTCTTCATGATTTTCTCCTATCTGAATTGCCACATATACAGCCGGTTGTCCATTCCCACGCCCGCGACCTTTACCTGTCCGTCTCTGAAAAGGTCGCCGATAACCGGCCTGCCCCACACCGGCAGGGGAAAGCCATCCAGGGAACTGAAATTCCGGGAGAAGCCATGCAGGGCATTCCCCTCGCCGGAAAAGAAAATTTCGCCGCCTACAGCCATGATGTAGCCGTAGTTTGCCCTGACCGAAAGGCGCGGGATATGCTGCGAGTATACTTCCCCGCCAAGGCTTACCCGGAACAAGGTTCCCTCGGACTCGATAAGCCACAGGCTTTCCCCGTCAAAAACAGGTTGAAGGAAAAAGACCCCTTCAAGATCGACAGGAAAGCCGGGAAGGATGTCCGCCGTTTCCGAGTAAACGGCAAGTTCCCCGGCTTGGGTAACAAACGCGGCGAAAAGGCGTGTCTGCGTTGTACCCGGCTGGCGGGCGCTGAAAAGCAGGGGCGATCCAAAGGCTATTCCCGGCACGTGAACCGGCCAGTTCGGGAGGGCGCGTCCGTCGCCGTCCAAAAGAAAGATTTGCCCGAAGATTATGTCCCTGGGGTAAAGGGCAACGAAGGTTCTGTTATTGAAGTTCAAAAACGAAGGCGGCGAAAGAAGGGTGGAAGAAAAATTCCCCCAGCGGCGTACCGAAGCGCTTGTGTCCACGGTATAAACGAGGCCGCCGCCGCCGGAGAGAAAGAGCCGTCCTCCCCACGCTTGCGGGGCGGCGGACAGACGTATACCGGTAGTGATGGGAAAGCCGCTTACGCTTTCCATGTTTCCGTTTACAAGGTTCACGTTGCCAAAAGCGTCAACAACCCAGACTTCCCCGGCGGTGGCGGACGAAGGGTTTTGCGGTATGGCGTACACAGACGCGCCGGGGGAGCCAAAGCCCCGCAGTTCCCTGACGCTCCTGTCCAGGGGGCTAATCGCCAGCACATCGTTACCCCTGGTTACCAAAAGTCGTGTGTTCGCGCCGGGGGAAGTGCTGAAAAGGCGGTTCCCGGGCCGGGGCTGGGCGAAGCCCGCGGCGGGGTCAAGCAGTTCCATCGGGTAGCCTGCGACCGGGACGATGCCCCTGCCCGCGCCGGAAATGACCGACATGGAAACTCTAAGTACGCTGTTTTGCAGAGAAAGCTGCACCAGCCCCTGACGGTACAGCCTAAGGATTGCCCGCAGTTCATCGTTGCCCCTAAGAAAGAAGGGCATGGAATGGTCAAGGGAGTAAAAGAGCGTGATTGACGAGGGGCCGGAAATGTCCCGCGAAAGGGCGCGCCAGAGTTCGTTTCTTGGCAGGGCCTCGTTTCGCCTGACGGCGTTTACGGCGGCAAGAAGCGATTCGGCGGATTCGGAGATAAGCAGGTAATTGTTATGCACGGTGTAAAAGGGCGAAGGCACATTCACGCCAAAGGACGCCAGAACGGAGTTGATAAAGCCCGGAACTTGTACCCGGGGAATGCGGTTGCCGTCCAGACTAAGCCGTATGTCCTCTGTCAAAAAGATCGTCCCAAAAGCCCCGTCAAAGACCCTTCTGCGCTGAGCCTCGTCCCTGATTTCTATGGCGATTACCGGGTGGGGTCTGCCTTCAAGCCCGAAAACGGCGAACTGGGAGCCAGACCACGAAAAGAGCATTTCGTCAAGGCTCATCCGGAAAACCATTCTGGCGGCGCTGTCGGCGCTTCTTAGGTTGTCCTCGAACTCAGGGCCGGCGGGGGTTCCGGCGGCAATGGCGGCGGCTCCGTCCAAAAGCTCGCTTAGACTGCCCGCGGCAAGCATGGTCATGTACTGGACGTTGTAGGGAATCATTGAAAGGACGGGCGTTACCCCGGAGTTTCTTTCAATAAGCCTTTGCAGGGCATCGTCGCCTGAGCCAAGGGGGGTTACGAGGTGAAGGTTAAGCTGATTGGGCAAGACTGACAGGCTTACTTCCACCAAGCCGGGAAACTGAAGCATTTCCAGAGCGGACAGCACCTGCGGGTCTGCGTCCCCGCTTGCCAGCACATTTACAAGGGCGTCCGGCGACACCAAAAAGGCAATGTCGTGGTTTCGGGAACGGAAGGTTCTGGGGGCGGCCCCGATTATGTCGCCGTCCCGGGATGTGCCGTCCAGCACGGACTGGAAAAGCGCCGAATCGTTGGTAACGACAAGCAGGTTACGGTGAGGGCCGATAAAGAAGGTGGTTCCATCGTCCAGCCGGAACTCGAAATTGGAATTTCCCCCGGCTTGTGCCACGTAAAAGAGGCCGGGTATGTCGGTTCTTCTGGCCAGCGCCGGAAGGAAGCGGAAAAGCGGCGAAATGACGCCGGCATCCCAGACGGCAAGAATGCGGTCTTCGGGCAGCACCGCCGCCTTTAGCCTTCCCCCGGCGGCTAAACGGAGCCACCTGTTTTCCATAAGCCCCGAATTCCGCGTCTGGTTTAATAGCGGCGTAAGCGGCGCGAGTTCCGCCAAGGCCATAATGCCCGGCAGGGACGTGTGGTTCAAAAGGTTCCCCGCAAGGCGGGCCGTGTCCGGAACGCTGACATAGATGTCGAAGGTGTCGGGAATTACCGAGTCGGGCGCGACCCTTCCGATACGGGAAAGCCCCGCCATAACAAGGGGAGGGACGATAACAACAAAAAGCAAAACGCCAATAATTACAAGCGCCGGGCGCTTTTTTCTACCGCTCATAATTTACTATTCTTGCGTATAATGGAGAAAAAATCAAGGTGTTAAGCTTGCGGCGGCAGTTCGCCCCGCGCGTTGACACCCGTCCGCGCCGCCCTTATACTGTCGCTATGAGTGGTTTTATATGCCCGCGATGTCAGACATCCGCGCGCGAGGAGGAATTTCCGGGGCAGCTTTGGGTCTGCGAAAAATGCGGGTTTCACAGCCGTATCGGCTGGCAGGATCGCGTACGCGTTACTGCCGACGAAGGAAGCTTTAGCGAGTTTGATTCGGAAATGGATTCGGAAAACCCCCTTTCCTTCCCCGGATACGAAGAGAAGGTCCGCGAAGCGCAGGAAAGCTGCGGTACACGGGAAGCGGTTGTAACGGGCCTTTGCGCGATTCAGGGCTATCCCGCGGTACTGTGCGTAATGGACAGCCGCTTTATGATGGCCAGCATGGGCAGTGTGGTTGGCGAAAAGATAACCCGGGCCATTGAATACGCGACGGACAACAGGCTGCCGGTGATTATTTTTAACGCTTCCGGCGGGGCCCGTATGCAGGAAGGGATTGTCTCTCTGATGCAGATGGCGAAAACGTCCGGCGCGGTTGCCCGGCACGGCAAGGCGGGGCAGCTTTACATATCCGTGATAACCGATCCCACCACCGGCGGCGTTACCGCTTCGTTTGCCATGCTGGGCGACATTATCATTGCCGAGCCGGGCGTAACTATCGGCTTTGCCGGAAAGCGGGTAATCCAGGCCACTATCGGCGCTACCCTGCCGGATGATTTCCAGACCGCCGAGTTTACGCTAAAACACGGTTTCGCCGACATGATTGTTTCCCGGCAGGAAATGCCGGCGGCGCTTGCCCGGCTAATCCGGCTGCACGGCTACGAAAAGGGGGAGTCAAGTGCCGCTTAGTATAACACAGCGTGTAGATATGCTTAAAACATTAGGCCGCCCCACGATACATGACTATATTCCCCTGTTGTTCAAGGAATTTACGGAACTCCACGGAGACCGCTATTTTGGCGATGATCCGGCTATTGCTGGCGGCATTGGCTTTTTTAACGATACCCCGGTTACGGTTATTTCTCAGGTGCGGGCCAAGGACATTATGGGGCTTCAAAACATAAACTTCTCCATGCCCCACCCTGAAGGCTACCGGAAGGCCCTTCGTCTGGCAAAGCAGGCGGAAAAATTCCGGCGTCCGGTGCTTTGCTTTATTGACACTCCCGGCGCGTATTGCGGCGTCGGAGCCGAGGAGCGGGGCCAGGGCGAAGCCATTGCCCGCAACCTTCATGATTTTATGATGCTGGAAACCCCGGTGCTGTCCATTGTTCTTGGCGAAGGCGGTTCCGGCGGGGCTTTGGCGATAGGAATTTGCGACGAGCTTGCCATGCTGGAAAACGCCCTTTATTCGGTAATATCTCCCAAGGGTTTCGCCTCGATACTTTGGAAGGACGGCGCGCGGGAAAGGGAAGCCGCCGGGTTAATGAAAATCACCGCCGAAGACCTTAAAGCCTTTGGCATTTGCGACCACATTATTGCCGAGCCCGAAGGCGGCGCGGCCAGCAGCGTAGAGCTTACGGCCTTAAACATCGCCGCATGGCTAGATGGCGCGCTGGGCCGCCTTTCAGCGGCGCGATACGAAGCGCTGCCCGAAAAGCGCTATCAACGATTCAGGAAAATGGGCGTAGTCAGGGAATAATCCAAGCGTTACACCTGCCCCGGCTGGAACCCCAGCAAGGGGCGGGCGGCATGACGTGGGTCCATAATTCAAGCCATAAAAAATTAAAATTCTACATTTAGGGCTATGCAGGGGCGCAATACCGGGTTACAATATCCCCAGAACTACTGTGGAGGACTTACAATTATGGAAAGAATGGATACATCTAAGAGTCCTAGAGTGAAGCTGATTGCCGGTATTATCCCCTTCGCGTTCCTTGCCGGAGCGCTTGTGCCTGTTATTGCCGGCCTTATTCAAAACCAGACTGTGGCTTTGGGTATCATCGCGTTTCTTGTCGCCGCCGCGCTGGGATGCGGCCCGCTTGTGGCATGGCGCACCGTTAGGCGCATAGAAGTGGAATCCTTTGAGGAAGGGATGCGGCTGCTCGTCGAAAGCTCGCCCATGATTTTTAACCAGTTCAAGGTCGCGACCACCGCTCCCATATACTGTAACGAAAAGGCCCTGAAGGTCTTTGGCCTGAAGGACAGACAGGAGTTCTGCGACAAACTGTTTACCCACCTTATACCCGAATATCAGCCGGACGGGACAAGTTCAATGGCCATTGCGGCGGAGTATATCGAAAAAACCATGAAGGAAGGAACCTCTTCCGTTGACCTTTGGCACCAAACGCTAAGGGGCGACCGGCTCCCCTTACGGTGCAACCTTGTCAGCGCCCGCATACACGGAGAAGACCACCTAATGATATTCAGCGTTGACATCCGCCAAGAACTCGAAGCCGAAAGCAGGAAGGAAGAAGCGGTACTGCTAAGAATGCGGACGATAATGGATTCCGTGCCTATGGTTTGCGCCATCTTTGACGAGAACGCCAAGATTCTTGAAGTGAACCGTGAAGTGGAAAAAATGTTTGGCGTACCGGACAAGCAAACATACATTGACAATTACTACGATTATTTGCCGAAGTACCAGCCGGACGGCACTCCCACCAAGGAAGGGGAGGAAAAAGCGGCGAAAATTGCCATAGCGAAAGGCATTTACCACCACAATTGGACATACCAGTTAAAGGACGGGACGCCGATCCCTGTGGAAGAATACCTACAGCCCATACTGGTAGACGGGCGGCATCTTTTTATTGTCTATACACGCGATGTACGGGAATCCCACGCCATCAAGGAAAAGGAGCAGGCCGCGCAGAAAAGGCTGCAAGAGACAACAGACAGGCTCAACGAACATCTGGAAGTGCAGGCCACCGCCATTACCGAATCATCGGCGGCGATGCAGGAAATGATCGCCAACATCAGCTCTGTCAGCAGTACGCTGTCCAAAAACGCCGCGAATGTAAAGGACTTGCAGGCGGCTTCCGAGGTAGGGCACGTTGGCCTGCGGGGGGTCGCGTCTGACATTCAGGAAATCGCCAAAGAGTCTGAATCGCTTCTTGGGATTAACTCTGTAATGAAAAACATCGCCAGCCAGACGAACCTGCTTTCGATGAACGCCGCTATCGAGGCGGCGCACGCCGGAGATTCGGGACGGGGCTTTGCTGTTGTCGCCAGCGAGATACGCAAACTGGCGGAGTCTTCCAGCGCGCAGTCCAAGACCATTAACGATGTCTTAAAGAAGATCAAGGGCTCTATCGACAAGATAACCAAGTCAACGGAAAGCGTCATGCAAAAGTTTGAAGTGATAGGCAACGACGTCAGGATTGTCGCCGAACAGGAAAGCGATATCCTGAACGCCATGACGGAACAGAGCGTAGGAAGCACACAGATAATGCGGGCGATAGCGCAGGTAAACGAGATTACGTCCCAGATAAAGACGGACGCCCGGCAGATGGTGGAAGCGGCGGCGAAGCTGGGCCTGTAGGCTTGTATCACACTGGGCTAAAGCCCAGTGTGGGGGCGGGTGTTGCGGGGGCCCCCGTCCTATTTCCTTACGGCGGCATGGCGCGGGCCCATAATGTAAACCATAAAAAATTAAAATTCTCCAAATCTAGGGCTATGCAGGGGCGCGATGCCGGGTTACAATGTCCACAGAACTATGTGGAGGATTTAATACTAATGGAGAAAATGGATACATCTAAAAGCCCTAGAGTGAAGCTGATTGCCGGTATTATCCCCCTCGCGTTCCTTGCCGGAGCGCTTGTGCCTGTTGTTGCCGGCCTTATTCAAAACCAGACTGTGGTTTTGGGTATCATCGCGTTTCTTGTTGCCGCCGCGCTGGGATGCGGCCCGGTTTTGGCTTGGCGCACCGTCAGGCGCGTAGAAAGGGAATCCTTTGAGGAAGGGATGCGGCTGCTCGTCGAAAGCTCGCCCATGATTTTTAACCAGTTTAAGGTCGCGACCACTTCTCCCATATACTGTAACGGGAATGCCCTGAAGGTATTCGGCCTTAAGGACAGGCAGGAGTTCTGCAACAAACTGTTTACCCACCTTATACCTGAATATCAGCCGGACGGAACCAATTCGATGGCCCTTGCGGCGGAGTATATCAAGAAAACCATGAAGGAAGGAACCTCTTCCGTTGACCTTTGGCACCAAACACTGAGGGGCGATAAGCTCCCCTTACGGTGCAATCTTGCCAGCGCCCGCATACACGGGGAAGACCACCTGATGATATTCAGCGTTGACATCCGCCATGAACTCGAAGCCGAAAGCAGAAAAGAAGAAGCTGTTCTGCTAAGAATGCGGACGATAATGGATTCCGTGCCTATGGTTTGCGCCATCTTTGACGAGAACGCCAAGATTCTTGAAGTGAACCGTGAAGTGGAAAAAATGTTTGGCGTACCTGACAGACAAACATACATTGACAATTACTACGATTTTTTGCCGAAGTACCAGCCGGACGGCACTCCCACCAAGGAAGGGGAGGAAAAAGCGGCGGAAATTGCCATAGCGCAAGGTGTTTATCGCCACGATTGGACGTACAAGTTAAAGGACGGAACGCCGATCCCTGTGGAAGAATACGTGCAGCCCATACTGGTAGACGGGCGGCATCTTATCATCGTTTATACACGCGATGTACGGGAATCCCACGCCATCAAGGAAAAGGAGCAGGCCGCGCAGAAAAGGCTGCAGGAGACAACAGACAAGCTCAACGAACACTTGGAGGTGCAGGCCACCGCCATTACCGAATCATCGGCGGCGATGCAGGAAATGATCGCCAACATCAGTTCTGTCAGCGGCACTCTGTCCAAAAACGCGGCAAACGTAAAGGACTTACAGGCGGCTTCCGAGGTAGGGCAGGTTGGCCTGCGGGGAGTCGCGTCCGACATTCAGGAAATTGCCAAAGAGTCTGAATCGCTTCTTGGGATTAACTCTGTGATGAAAAACATCGCCAGCCAGACAAACCTGCTTTCGATGAACGCCGCTATCGAGGCGGCGCACGCCGGAGATTCGGGCAGGGGCTTTGCTGTTGTCGCCAGCGAGATACGCAAACTGGCGGAGTCTTCCAGCGCGCAGTCCAAGACCATCAACGATGTCTTAAAAAAGATCAAGAGTTCTATCGACAAGATAACCAAGTCAACGGAAAGCGTCATGCAAAAGTTTGAAGTGATAGGCAACGATGTCAAGATTGTCGCCGAACAGGAAAGCGGTATCCTGAACGCCATGACGGAACAGAGCGCGGGAAGTACGCAGATAATGCGGGCGATAGCGCAGGTAAACGAGATTACGTCCCAGATAAAGACGGACGCCCGGAAGATGGTGGAGGCGGCGGCGAAGCTGGGGCTGTAAGAACCCTCATTCCCCCATTCCCAGCCCCCGCCGCCTGTGCTATAATTAAACCATGAAAAAGATGGCGGTTGTCCTGTTTTTGTCGGCGCTCTTCTTCTCCTGCTTCAGCGCGGAAGAAGTTTCCCTTGAAGAATGGGAAAGCATTGCCGTTGCCGGGCCGGATGAACTATTGGCCCAGACCCAATCCAGACCTTGGCGCGGGGAAGCGTTTGTTTCCGGCCCCTCCGGCGGGGTGTGGAATTCGGCGGTTACCCTTGAACCCAAGACCTTCAACCTGCTGGTTGCGGAGCGGGACGGCGCTTCCAGCGCCATTGTCAGAAGGATGACCGACTGGCTGGTAGATTACGACGCGGTTCGCAGGGAGTGGGTTCCCCGCGCCGCCTTCTTTGAAATCGAGGTTGACGAAGACGCCGGAACGCTCAGGGTCATTTACACCCTGCGCGACAACCTGTACTGGAGCTTTTACAATTCCGGCAGAAGGGTTCCGGTTACCAGTTGCGACGTAGTCTTTTGGTATGACGAGATTGTAGGCTACAGGGATTTTCACAGTTCTGGTTTTAGCGGCCAGTTCCTTGTGATGGAAGACGGCACTCCGGCTCGCATCACCATAGAAAGAATTGACGACCGGCGCTTTGCCTTCTTCTTTCCCCGCATTGTAGCCGATCCCCTTCTTAACACAAACATGACCTTTGGCCCCAGTTTCATCTTTGAAAGGGCCAAACGGGAAGGGGGCGTTCAGGGCGTCTTGGATCTTTTCAGCATCGCCACTGACCCGCGGGAAATTCCCTCTATGGGCCAATGGTTCCTTACCGAGTATGTTCCCGGCCTGCGCCTTGTATTCCACAGAAATGGCGACCATTGGGAAAAAGACGATATGGGCGTTTCTTTCCCTTACGTCTACCGGGAGATAGTCCAGATACTGCCTAATCCCGGAACCGAATTTCTGGTTTTTCAGGAGGGGCGGCTCGAAGGCTACCTTGCCCGGCCCGAAGACCTGGACGACCTACTTAGAGGACAGGCCGGGGGCGGCAGAAGGGGGAGCGCGGATTTTACCGTCTTTAACTCCGAAGGCGCCCTTACCGTGCCCTTTTGGAGCTTTAACCAGAACCCGCAGAATAACGACCAGCCCTTCTACGACTGGTTTACCCGAAAAGAGTTCCGTCAGGCCATGAGTTCCATTGTTAACCGGGACAGAATTGTCGCGCAGGTATTCCGGGGGCTTGCCGAGCCCAAGCTGGATTTTTTCCCCCCGCCCAACCCCTTTTACAACCCCGATATACGCCTCCGGCACACCTACAACCCGGGGAGGGCGCTAGAACTTCTGTCTTCCATAGGCATGAACAGGGACGCCGCAGGCGATATGCGCGACTGGCAAGGCAGGCTTGTGGAGTTCGACCTTTCTATCCCCGCCGATATATCTATCCATTCAGACACCGCCTCTATTATTGTTGACGAAGCGGCGCGAATCGGGATAAGAATAACCATCCGGCCAACGGATTTTCAAAGGCTGGTGGAACAGTTAACCAGAACCTACGACTGGTCGTCTGTCTTTATTTCATTAGGCTCCCAGTTTTTCCCCACTCAGGGAAGTAACGTATGGCCCTCCAGCGGGAACCTTCACCTTTGGCATCCCTTACAGGAGTCCCCGGCGACACACTGGGAAGCCCGCATTGACTACCTGTACAACGAAGGCAAGTTTACGATAGACCCAGAGCGGGCGTGGCCTATCTGGAACGAGTTTCAGGAGATAATCTTAGAGTACCTGCCGGTGATCTACCTTGTAAGCCGCAGGAATTTTTTCGCCATTAGCAACCGCTGGGATTTTACCAATTTCTTTTTCGACAACATTCACGGCGCCAAGACTTCGTATTTGTTTCTTAGGCAGGATTGACCGATAATGTAGACCAATCATCGATACATTCATTGCCGGGCGGCGGCTTGTGTGTTGCTTCGCATTAGCCGCTTTGCCAGAAGTTTGGAAAGAAAAACCCCGTAGTGGGGGTACTCCCGTATCATGTTGATAAACGTTTCCTGCGTTAGAAGTATCAGTTTCCCCGCGCTGGCGGCCCGTATGGTTGCCGACCGGCGCTGGTTAAGGAGGAAGGACATTTCCCCCATAAAAACATCACGGGAGGAAAGGGAACCCACGGGCTTGTCGTTGTGAAGCACCTCATACGCCCCGGAAGAAATGTAGTACAGATAATCGCCGGGGTCTCCCTCCCGCAGCACCACGTCTCCTTTTTTAACCAGAACAACCTGCTCACGGGAAAAGCCGGCCGGTACTTCCTGAACCACCGACACATCGTGGTTGACAGCCAGCGTCGCGCTGTTGCCCTTGGCGTTATATTTTAACCCGTCCGAAAGGCCTGTAGCCATTCGTATCCCCCGGCCATGCAGACTGTAATTGCTTTGTCTTTTAACCTTTTCCACGTATGCCTTAACGTCAAAGCCGTCGCCCTGATCACGAATGGTAAAGCTTGTTTTGTCCGGCGTGATCTCCCAGCTAAAAAATACCTTCTTTGCCCGAATTGCCGGGTCTTTGCATTTTTCCGCGACCAGATCAACAAGAGAAAGCCCCGACTCCAATATTTTCGCTTTTTCTTCGTAGTCAATGCCGCAATTCCCATGCTCAATGGAATTGGTAATAAGTTCGATTAAGGCCAACTGAAGCTGCATCTTGTTGTCCGGGTTAATAAGCCCCCGCTGGGACAGGATTGTCGCGCCAATACCCGCGTAAAGAGGCACTGCCTGAAGGTCGTTATCGATAACAAAACTGCCGGAAGCCCCTTCAAGAAAGTTCTTTGTGAATTCCCGCTGAAAGATAATCTGGTAGTTCTGTTCTATTATCCCTATGCTCTTTGTCAGGTGAGAGCTAATCAGGCTGTTGTCCAGCATGACAAGCACATTGATGTCCTTGTATTTTTTAAGCAGCTCTTCTTCCTTGTCCGCGGCGCTGTCAAAAAGCCCGATAATCCCAAAATTCAGCATCCACTTGTCGTTTTTAATCTGGCCGATAATTTTGCCGATGTGTATTGCCGGATCAGAAAAATTAATTACCACAAGTTCCGGCAGGGCATAGTTCAGGAATTCATGAATCTCGCCCTCCCGTGTCAGAAACAACAAATCCTTAGTATGGCTGGGGCTTTTCCCAAAGGCAAGCTCTATACGTTTTTGAATTTCAGGGTCTGAATTGATAATTCCCAATATGCTCATAACCGCGCTACTCCTTTACCGCAGTATAGCCTATATTGGAAAATTATGCTATCACGCAAAACATGAATTTTTTTCAGGTCAGGCGGTTACGTGGCTGTAGTGTTCCATTTTGGCGAGGCTTGGGGCTTCAATGGCTGTTTCGGCTTCACGGGAAAGGCACATCTCGTCGAACTCACGCAGGCGGGCTTCGGATATAGCTCCCACCTCAAAATCTGCCATCGCGTCCTCGTGTATTGCCTCGAAAATTTCACTTTTGTACTTCATATCCGGCCTCCTGAAACCTCTATAAGGGTTCCTTTCTTTATCCGCTCTTCAATCTGCTTGTCAGTCAAGGAAAAAACGTCCTTGGCCCTTTCTTTTAGGGCTCGCAATTCCCCTCTAGTAATATTGCCCCTGTCAGATTTCGCAAAACCATACACGTAAAACGTCCGCTCCCGGCTTCTAAACAGCACGATTACCCGGTAACCGCCGGACTTCCCTTCGCCGGGACGGGCTACACGCACTTTGTAGACATTGCCGCCAAGATTGGCATCGGCCTGTCCCGCCTCTAGCTGGCTTACAGCTTCTTTTAGTTCGCCGTCCGCAATGCCTTCCCTTCCGGAAAACCGGGCAAACCACGTGTTTTTAAATATCCTCACTATTTAATGATAGCACAAAACAAAAACGCGCGCAAGGGCCACAGTACGTCGTGCCCCCGCGGGCGGCTCTACCAATGGTAGAAAAACCTGATGGGTATGGTGATTACACGAGCCTCGCCGCCGTGCCTGTCCGCCGTGCCGTGGCTGTAGGCAATGCCGAAGCTGACGCTGCTGTTGGCAAAGAGCGGCATGGTAAGCGAAGCCCCGCCGCCAAAGCGCACCCGCCGGGATCGATCCCAGTAGAGGCTTCCGTCGTTGGGGTTGCTTCCGCCGGTGTCAACACTGTTGCGGCCCACGTAGTTAAGCCCGGCGCTTACCGTTAGCCTCATGTCGTTTTCGAAGGTGTAGGTGGGCCAAAGGTGAAAGGACATCCGCATGGGGTTGGTTATGGTTGTGCTGCCAAAATCCCTGTAGCCGCTGCCAGACCACCGCCTAAGCATATCCATGTCGGTGCGGAAGTTTACCACCAAAGAATCGGTGGCAAGGAAGGCCAGCCCCACCGCAAAGCCGAGCCCGCCCCAGAATGTGCCGGTGTCCGCCATGCGCAGGTAGCCGGGGTTGTCGATGTCTTCGCTCCATGTGTCGCTTATCCAGTTCGATACAGGAAGCCACACCCGCACGCCAAAGTCTACCACGAATTGGTCGGTAAGATAGGCAAAGGCCGCCTCGAAGCGGGGGGCGCTTACCAGCACACGGTAATCGTGCGGCTCAAGATCGCCAACAGGGATTCCGTCCTCGTAGATGTTCGTAAGGTATCTGCCGTAGGGGTTTGCCCCGATAAACTGTAGACGTGCGTGCATGTTGTCGTTTACGAGGTAGCCTACGGTAACCCATGTCCGCTGGAACACCCGGAAGGCGCGATGGGCGTTGGATTCGTTGTCGCCTGAGTTTAGGGCGTGACCGCCGGGGGTTAACAGGCCCGAATGCAGCCACGGCAAATCCTGGTACACCGTGGTAAAGGGCATTCCGAAGTGCGGCACAAAGACATACACCGAAAGGCCTTCTACCTGCGGCGGCGCAAAGCTTGCCAGTACGCCGATGTTCAGGTTGGAGTGGGCGCTAAAGATGTTTTGCCCGTCGAACATTCCGCCTGTCCAGTCGGACAGCCAGTGGTCGTGGATGTATCCGGTTTGCGTGATGTTGAATATCCTGCCCACGTCCACTCGCAGCCAGTCCAGAGGCCGCCACCAGACATGGCCCCAGTCGCCCAGCCGCACTTCCAGCGCGTTGGGGTTACTGCCGGGGTAAAGGTTTGTCAGGTTGTTGGTGTACATAAGCCAGACATCGGTGCGAAAGCCAAACTGGTTTTCGTGGCTGGCGGAAAAATTGACGCGGGTACGCATACCGCCGTAGGGGCTGCCGATGCCCGCGCCGAACCACACGTTGTCCTGATACTCCGCAGTGTCGCGGGTTACCATTTGCAGGGGAACAACGGTTACGTCCGCCCCTCCTTCCATCGTTATCTGGGCGAAAGCGCCGCCCGCGCACAGTCCAAATATGGCCGCTGCAAGCACAGCCCTCTTAAAAATCATCCAAATTTCTCCTTTGCGCCGCAGACGCTATGTGCCTGCGGCCCTGTTTGTTTGTTGTTTACCGTGCGGCCCTGCCAAAGCGAAGCGACCACCAGACGCCTATGCCTGTTTGTTCAGGGGCGAGGTAGGCTTCCACGATATCATCGATCCCATGCGCGGGAACCCGTACCCTAAAAGTTACCGGCCCGGATTCCTCCCACCACTCCACAAGGAGCCTCCACCGCCCGGCGTCGTTATACAGCCGGGTATCCCCCAGTAAGACAGGGAGGTCGGGATTCCGGATATAGAAAAAATACCGACCATCTGCTGTGGGAGTATCCAGATAATACCGGGGCCAACGCCAAGAATTATTAAACTCGATATGAGCCAGAGCCAACAGAACTGATGTTGCCGGAGTACCCTCGTTGCCCGGAATGGCCTGCCATCCCGCTATGAAGTCGGCCTCACGGGTAGCCCGCCAGTAATCCCACCAGTCATGGTAGTGCGTATCGCCCGGTATAAAAGCGCCAAAAACAGGTGCCCCGGTATCAGGATCGATATGGTTTTCAAAAAGGCTGTCGATAAAGCTTTGCCATATAAACTGCCAGCCAAGGGGCCTGGGGTTAGCGTTATACACTTCATGGAACAATTCATCGTCCCAGAGGAAGTTGGTAAAATCGAACCTTGTCAGCTCTGAAATATCAATAGCCTGCGGGAGCCTTCCGGTTCCCATTATCCGCGGGTTAAGGAAGTTGTCCGCTTCCCATCTGGCCGGGTTATCGGTGTCGAAAGTGTTAATAAGAAAGTCCATGAAAACAGGCGTTCCACTGGTAACAGCGGCCTGTCCGTACACATCGCGGTGATGCAAAAGGTACGCCGCCATAGTGAAATTCCCATCCTGAGCGGGGGCCACGGTAAGGGCGCTTTCAAAACTAAACGCGCCGCCGCCCAAGTCTTCCCACGAATCAGGATCAACGGTTACCGTAGTACCCTGTACCGCCCCGGTAAGTTCCCAATGCAGGGGAAAGTTGGCCACATTAGCGGCGTTTATCACCGTGCGAAAGCGCTCGGTAGTGAATTGCCCTAAGGGGTCTATCACGATCTCCCTGCGCGCCGCCCAGTCGTACACAAGGTCGTCTACCGGGTACACCGCCACGCTGTTGATTACGGGTACGGGTATGGTTATAACCAGCGTTCCCTGTCTGTCCGGATCAAGGGCCGTGCGGGCCCGCACCGTGATGTTCGTGCGTGTTTCCGCAAGGGCCACCGTCAGAGTCGCGGTTGCCGGGCCGCCGGTTACGACCGTGCCGGGCGCTACGTCCTGCTCCACTATATCCCAGTCAACGCCGCCGACGTACAGTTCCGGCGGAGTACCGGCCCACACAAAAAGGATCGATTCCCCGCCCCTTTGAACCGTTACAGCCCCGGTCATTACCGACAGGCCGCCGCCGCCGCCGGTAACGTTGCCGCCGCCGTCCGATCCTGTGTCACAGCCGGCGATGAACAGCATACTTACGGCAATAGCGGCTATAGCCGCCAGATACCTTGCGCTATTTTTGGATGTCCTCATATTACTTCTCCTCATGTTACTTCTCCTTGTGTAACGCGCGTCTAGTACGCGTCGGGGTACAATAGCCAATCGCCCCAGTACCACGGCTCAAGATTTGCCGGAGCCCCGGGCCTAAGCTCAGGCTGGGCAATTTTGACGTGCGGTACAATGGTAACTACTCCCCAAAGAGAAGCCTCTTCCGTTATTTCCATTCTGTTGTACCCCGTGGCTACGCCATGAAAGAGATGGTTCAGCAGAAGGTCTTGAAGCAGAACATACTCCGCCGTTCTTTCCAGAAAAAAGGAGTCAAAGAACCTTTCCATGAAGTGCACTACGTTCACAGCCTGAAGCTGGGTTAGCGCCCTTGCGGCTGCCCTTGCGAACAACTCCTGCACATCGTCAATGGTAAACCAGAAATGTTCCGGCGGCCCCTCAAATTCAAATATTATGTCATCGAACAGCATCACTATGTCGGCGGGCAGGGTAATTTCCAGCCAGCCCCGTAAGGCTCCGCCGAAGGCATGGGTGGGGCGCCGATGCATGGAGTGGGCTCCGGGCAGGTTGCGGGCGGTTATCTGGTAAATGCCCCTGACATTGGAATCCCGGTACTCGCCTTCCAGTATGTATCTGTTGCCCCGGATTGGCGTCGTATGACCGAACAAGATGGGGTAACCCATGATGTTAAAATCGCCGTCCCAGAACCCATGCCAGATTCCCACAACGCTCGTCGGCATTGCCGGCGAATCGTGGTAGTAGCGGATTTCCCCAATTTGCAGGGTGGGAAAGCTTACGCTGTACGGCTCTATTGCCGGAGAAAATCCCCGGCGGTGCTTGGTAAGCATCCCGCCGGATGTTTCAAAAGTTCCGGAGCGGACTGAGCCGTCCGGCATTGTCTGCGTAAAGCTTCCGGCGGCAAACTCGATACTGACCCCGCCGGCGGCAAGCCACCTGCCTTCCAAATGCGAACTTGCGCTTGCGATATTGCAGGCGGCAAGGACAAGCGCCAAGGCCGCCGCCAACGCAACGCCCGCTATGGGCATGACAACTTTGTTTTTCATGTGTCGTTTCTCCTTCCCTTTATTCCGGGTCAGTGCTGGGGACGCCATTGACTACATTCAAAGGCGTGCCATTAAGCCGCCGTCCAATGTTTACCCCGCGGGGCCATATCGTAGGCACAATAGGGCCAACGCCGTCTCCGTATACATCTATAAGGGCGATGATGGGATCCGTGTACGTGAAGCGGACATGACCAATGCGGCCTTCCGCGTCCATAGTGTAACTGCCAATGTTGTCGGGCGGGCGGTAAAAGAAAACGGAACCCTGATGTTCTGTCAATAAAAAATCTGTTTCCAGCTCCATCTCTGACGTTATCCATTCGATATTGTACACTCTAACGGTGCGGGCCCCGCCTTCATCACGAATCCAGCCGGGGGGCGGACTTATATTAATATCAGGAATACCAGGAATCCCAACCGGCAAGATGGGGGAATCGGGATCCCAGACCCATTCGCCGATCCTTCCAAAAAAGGCAAATGAACTGGGGTCGATGTTGATATTCCCGCCGTGAACTTCGGGGGTGTCCAGGTGGCCGGTATTGCCGGAGATATTCCCGTTTACCAGAACAATGCCCGCCCAATGCTCTTCTTCTATCATGAAGATTCCGCCGCCGGAGTTGTTGGTCGATACATTGTTGGTAATGGAACCGTCAAGCATCATAAACTCCGCGCCGGGGCCGACAAATACCCCTCCGCCTGCCGCCGCAGTTGTATTGCCGGAGATTTCGCCGCCAAGCATGAAGAATCTGCCTTCATCCACAACTATCCTGTTCGCCACGCCGCCGCCCGCGCCGCCGGCATCGTTGTTCCTAATTGTCCCGCCGCGCATCACGAAAGTTCCGGAGTTACTCACGCCGCCGCCGAGCAGGAATGCCCTGTTGTTCGCAATTTCGCCGCCGTACATGATAAATGTTCCCCGCCCGACATTGACTCCGCCGCCTTCTCCGGCTGTGTTGTTGAATATGCGGCCCCCGTGCATTCTGAATATCCCGCCTAACTGGGCGAACACCGGACCCGTTCCCGAATTGTTATTTTCTATGCTTCCGGAGTACATGGTAAAGACCGAATCCCGCTCCGGAAACGCTCCCGGAGGGTGTCCAACCCAGACGGCGATTCCCACAGTTCCCATGTTGCCGCTTATAATCGGGCTGGTAACGCTGGGGGAACCGGGCATGCCCATGTAAAACCGCCCGCCCAGATCAACCTGTACGCCGCCGCCCGTTCCGGCGGCATTGCCGCGGATTTCGCCGCCAAGCATCCTGAACGTTCCGCCGAGTATCCGTACACCGCCGCCGCCCTGAAAGCTGGCAAAGGGGTGGGTCATACGATTGTTGCTTATGAGCGCTCCGTGATTCATCTCCATTTCGCCGCCGGGGAATATGGTAACAGCGCCGCCATAGTCCGGGGTGTTGGCGTGGTTATCCCGCAGCACAACCCCGTTTCCAAGGATAAGCGTACCGCCGTGTTCCACCGTGATAAGCGAGGCGATATTGGTGTCCGGGCCCTGTATGTCCACGTTTTGCAGGGTAAGGGTTGTCCCGGCCCTGACGGTGAACATAGCGCCCGATCCGGCAAGGCTTAAAATTACTCTGGTAAGGCCTACAGTGGTCTGTATTGTTATGTCTCCAAGGCCCTCCAGCACCCAGGGGGTTACATCTTCCGGCTGTGTCAGGTTGATTGTCCGCAGAGCGTCCGAAATGGGAAGGTTCATGTTGTGCAAGCCTATTACGCCGCCGAGCAGCACGTTTACGCCTTGGGGAATTAGAACCACTTCACGGCCGTCAAACCAACTGGCAAGGAGTGTTTCGTTTCCGACAAACACGGACTGCGGAGTAACCCGCCCGCCTACCGCCCGTACCCAGCCCCTGAACTGGTATTCGAACTGGTATTCTACGTTGTTGTCGTCGTACCTGTAACCGAATCGCGGCTGTACCGAGGGGAAGCTGGCGATCCTGCCGAACACGTCCGTTTCCTGGCGGAGGACTTCGCCTTCGGCAAGGCCCTGTATGGCTCCCCCCATTGGGTAGAAGGTAATGGTGTGGATGTCGTGCAGGTCGGTGGTAACGTTCCTGCACCCGGCAAAGACAAACGCGATGCCGGCCAGTAAAAATAACAGTTTCTTCATGGCTGCCTCCTACTGTTGTTCGTCAAAATCGTCAAACGGTATCTGGTTGTCGCCTGCGTAGATGGCTCTTGACGCTATGTAGTGATTGCTGGTATTCTCCCAACCGTCCTCAATAAGCTCCAGCTCGATCCTAAACGTCCCCGGGCTAACATCGCTGAGGGTAAAAACGGCCGTGCCGTTTTCTACATCGGCAAAACTCCATCCGGCATCCTCCCCGTCAAGAAGCAGTTGTATACTCGCCCCGCCGCCATCATAAAGGGCCGGTATGCCGGTAACGGTTATCTGTATGGGCGGTATGGGCGGTATATGCGTGAAATCGCTTAACGGTATCTCGTTGGTTCCGGCGGCTATGACTGCGCCATCCAAGAGGTAACCGCTAAGAGCGCCATCCGCGTCCAAAAGCCCCATGCGGATATCGTAGGTTCCGGGCTCAAGGTTTTCCACGACAAAATCCGTGGCTTCCGTTATATAAAAAACGAACGCGCCTCCAGCCAATTCGCCAGACAGAAGCAACTCTATCCCCCCAGAGTTGTCGCCATGATACCGGGCGGGTATACCGGTAATGGTTATCACTATGGGCAGCGCGGGAGGCTCCGGCGGGGTGAAATCGCTAAGCGGTATCTCGTTGATTCCGGCGATGAGGGCTCGTGTCGCTATGTGGTATTCTCTGGTGATGATCCAGCCTGCATCAAAAAGCCGCAAGTATATCTCAAAATCACCGGGAATAACGCCACGCACCGTAAAATTTGCCGTGTCGCTGTTTATCTCACCAGAAGAGTCCGATCCGGCAAAATCCCCGCTCTGGTACAGCGTCATATTCCCCGACCAGCCAAGATAGTCTTCCAGCCCGGTAACGGTTATCTGTATGGGCGGAATATGCGTGAATTGGTCAAGCTCTATTGGGTTGTTTCCGTCAATAATGCTCATTGACGCTATGCGGTATAGGCTGGGAATCCAGTTGACGTAATTAAGCGTCAACTGAAGCTCGTAATTCCCTGCAAGAAGACCATGCACCGCAAAACCCGTCGTGCCGCTGATCTCATTAGCCTGTCCGAATCCGGCAGGCTCCCCGCCGCTAAACAAGTCTATGCGCCCACTCTGGCCGTGATACTGCGCCGGTATTCCGGAAACGGTTATGCTTATGGGCTCCATAAACTGGAAATCGTCAAACGGTATGATATTGTCTTGGGGGCCGATGAATAGTAACGCTATGCGGTAAAGCCGTGGAATACCGCCCGCGCCAGTAAGGGGCAAGCGAATTTCATAGTTCCCCGGGATAATGCCATTCATGGTAAAAAGCACCGTCTCCGTCTCCGTATCTCTCACGCTGAAGCGGTCATTTGCAACCATGCTGCCAGACTGCCACAATTCCATGGGCGGCGGCAGGAACCCGCCGGTATACACGGCCGGCATCCCGGTAACGGTTATCTGTATGGGCGGAATGGGGTCAAAGGAGTCGTCAAAGACTATCGTGCTGGCTCCGGCGGCGACAAACATGGAAGGCACGCGGAAGTAGTACGAAAACCCATACGCATCGGTAAGCCGCAAGCGGATGTCATAGTTTGCGGGCAAAAGCGCGTTAAAGGCGAATGCCGTCGTCCCGGCCGCTGCCTGTACATCGCTTGCGGCGACAAAATTGCCAGTCGCAGTGGCCCTTAAGGTCATTTCGGCAGGCCCGCCGTGGAATCCAGCGGGTATGCCGGAAACGGTTATGGTTGCGGGCAAGGGGACGGCAGGGGGTGTTGTTGTCGTTGTCCCGCCATTGCAGGCCGCTGTCGAAAACACGACGAGAGCGGTCAGCGCCGCAATCGCCATTAGTCTTAGTGTGGTCTTCTTCATAAGAAAACCCTCCTTGTTTTGCGACCCCCGATCCGCTCTATGGCGGCGGGAAATCACGAAGATTAGCCCGCTACCAAGCGGCGCTTGCCCTGACTGGGCAAAATAAAAGGCGGCATACGCCCCCTGTTATTCCAATTATTGTGCTGCGCTCCCCGCATCCGCGCACAGACTGACCGTGGGTGTTTTGAGATAGGGTATGTAAAGAAATGCCCCGGCGCGAATTCCGCCAAGGGATTGGCGGCTTTTCCAGCCGCCGCCCCGCGCCCTTCCCGTCCTTGCGCTGTGAAAAAGTGTCGTAAGTCGTTACAGGCTAAGGAGTTACATGGGGGGGGGGGGGGGAGCTCATGTT
>Ga0123355_10002395_pt1 | contig 26495 bp, 25 predicted proteins | sample TergutEmb28metaG_3_FD_89872 | JGI IMG/M metagenome (GOLD analysis project Ga0123355, IMG submission 89872) | Embiratermes neotenicus P1 segment gut microbial communities from Petit-Saut dam, French Guiana - Emb289 P1 | ecosystem: Host-associated > Arthropoda: Insects > Digestive system > Gut ... | reverse complement strand
GAGACACAGAGAACACAGAGATAAAAGGCAATAAATTTAGAGAAAAGACTGTTTTGCTCTGTGCACTCTGTGACTCTGTGAGAAAATCATTTGTGCAGTTTTACCCAAATTAGATTGACGTGGCCACATACAAATTAGACCCATAGTCCCCAAGTAGGCGGGTGTTTTCATTGTAATGGCTGCCCATAAATTGATTGCTTAATGCTATACCATGGGCCAAAGCCGCGCCGCTGGCTTCGTATGTTTCCACACAGTCGGTGAGGGCGTGTAGGCGGTTGGCTAGGTTTAATATTATGCCGGATGGGTTTAGGTTTACAGGCAAGATGTGTTTAACCAACCCGCCAAAGCGCTTGATAAATAGGCGCTGAGGGCGGGTGGATACCCTATACCGTTTTTTTGGATGAAAGCTTTTGAACCGCAGGATATCGGGGTTTTCGCTTACTTTTGCCATGGTTTGAAAGAGGCCCGATATGGCCTTCTTCCCATCCCATACTTGCCATGTTACCTTATTGTCCTTGGGGCTTTCTAATCTGCTGAATGTTCCGTACTGGAAGGCTTGGCGGTGCGCCTTATAAAACGCTACCTGCTCTGCAATTTCCCGCCTCTCCATTTTAGAAAGATGGCGAAGGTCAAGCTCATATCCCAGTACCCCAAAGCTGGCTACGTTGAAACGGGTGGAAAGAGGCGTGTCTCGCAAGGTCTGTTGGTGTGGGGCATCGGAAACATGAGCACCCATAGTGGAAGGCGGATACAAATGAGAAAGCCCTCCTTGGATATTAAGCCGCTCTATAGGGTCTGTACAGTCAGAAGTCCATATTTGCGGGGAAAAGCATAGCATCCCCAAATCAAAGCGGTTGCCTCCAGAGGAGCAGCTTTCCAATAAAATATGAGGCCGTGGATGAAAAATACGCTCAAGTATCTCATACAGTCCCAAAATATACTTGTGAAAAAACGTCCCGGCCGGGGCATGAGGGGAGTAAAACTCGCTTATATGGCGGTTCATGTCCCATTTTACATAGGTTGCGCCGGTTTCGTCCAAGATGGAGGTAATATTGTCTACTATATAGTCTCGGACTTTAGGGTTGCACAGGTCTAAGACTAGTTGGTTGCGCCCCATAGTGCTGTGGCGGCTTGGCATTTCTACGGCATATTCTGGGTGGGTGCGGTATAGCTCGCTATCTGGGTTTACCATCTCTGGCTCAAACCATATGCCAAACTCTAGGCCCATGGCTCGTAATCTATCTGCAAAGGGCTTTAACCCACGTGGGAATTTTTTGCGGTTTATTTCATAGTCCCCAAGGCCCGCGTTGTCGCTGTTGCGGGCACCAAACCAGCCGTCGTCTAGTACAAATAGCTCCATTCCAAGGCTTTTTGCCTGACGGGCTAGCTTAAGCAGGCTACCCTCGTTAAAATTGAAAAAACATGGCTCCCAGGAGTTGTATAGTACTGGGCGGGGTTTAGCCTGCCATTCCTTAAGTATTATGTTGGTGTTGATAAAATCGTGGAAGTTTTGACTTGCCCCGTTGTAGCCTTGGTCGCTTACTGTCATTGCCACTTCTGGGGTTTCAAATTTCTCTCCTTGGTTAAGGGGCCATTCAAAGCAGTGGGGGCTAATGCCCATTCCGATACGTACCAGCCCATGGCTATTAAGCTCCACAAAGCTAAAATGGTTGCCGCTGTATACTAGGTTAAAGCCATATACCTGGCCACTTTCCTGGGTTGCAATGCTTTCGGCAATAAAAACACCTGGGTTATGTTTGTTGCTGCTTGCGCCGGTGCGGCTTTCGTTTACAAACATGCCTGGTTGCAGGGGCCTGGTGTTGCGGTGGGCTTCCTTGGCCCAATCTCCGGCAAAGGTTGTTATGTGAAAGTCTTGGTTGGGCATGTCTAGCATCATGCTAAGCATACGGCGCAGTTTTGCCGGGGGGGTGTCGCGGTTTTCTATTATGGCCCGGCGGGTTATTACGTTGGAGTTTTGGAAAACTGTGTATATTAGGGTAAGGTATAGCTCTGTTGACGTATCTTTTAGGGTTATTTTCAGATGCTTGGCGTTGTGGCCTTTTGCTGTTGGTAGGCCTTTTATTGGCAGTGTGCCGTCTCCGGTGTTGTGGCTTTTGTAAATAAAATCGCTTATATAGCCACCGTCGGGCATACATATTTCCGCTGGGGAAAAGCGGTAGTCTCCTTTACCAATGCCAGACCATTCTAGGGGGATGCGGTCTAGGCTATAGGTTAAATCTTCTTGGGTGTATGCCACTGTTGTGCCTGCCTGGGCGGTGCGCTTGTGGGCTAGGGATTCTATGTCTTGTGGGGTTATGTCTGGGATGCTTGGCCCGTAATAGATGTGTTCTAGGTGGCCGTGGTTTGTTCTGCGTAGGATATAGGTGGTTGCTGGTGTTTGTAGTATGAAGGCGTTGTCTGTTGTGATAATCATGGATAGCTTCCTCTCTTTGCTCTACAATCGTGGCAGTGGTTATGGCAAGCTGATTATATTATTTGTTGGATATTTGTAAAAGCTACTAAAGTTGTCCGACACGATGACTAGGTTTATGATATATTTGGTAGGCAAATCAAATCTGTGAGAAAAGGTAGCATTCTGTTTCGTTAGGAGAACACATGAGCCAACCAATAATGAAAGCCCAAAACATAAAACGCGCTTTCCCCGTAGGCGGCCAATCCTTCTACGCCTTAAAGGGGATAAACATATCCATAGCAGAAAACCGCCTAACCATACTAAGAGGAAGGTCAGGCAGCGGAAAGACAACCCTAATGAATATACTGGGTGCTTTAGACTACCCCACAGAAGGGGATGTGCTTTTATCCGGCTCATCAATCACCAAAATATCCGAAAGCAAGCGTGACGAGCTTAGGCGCTTAGAGATGGGCTTTGTATTCCAGTCCGTGGCCCTAGTAAGCATGATGACCGCCTACGAAAATGTAGAGTTTATTCTGCGCCTAAGCGGATACCCTCCAAAGGAGCGCAAGGCAAGAACAGAAGCTTGCCTGGAAATGGTAGGCCTTGCTTCCCGTATGCATCACCTACCCCCAGAGCTTTCCGGTGGGGAGCAGCAGCGGGTAGCCATTGCCCGGGCAATAGCCCATAAGCCAAAGATTATATTTGCCGACGAGCCTACGGCAGAGCTAGATACCAACACAGGCTTACAGGTGGTAAAAATATTTAAAGAGCTAATCCAACACGAAGGGGCCACAGTAGTAATGACCACCCACGACCACGGCCTTATGGATATAGCCGACAAAGTGTACGAACTTGCAGATGGAGAGATTATTAATGAATCCTGACAACAAGCAGATAATAGTCGCTGAAAGCCTTGTGAAGATATATAAAACCAAGGATATAGAAGTACTGGCCCTTCAAGGGCTAGACTTAGTTATAGAAAAAGGGGAAGTAATGGCCATTGTAGGCAATAGCGGCAGTGGCAAGTCTACCCTTTTAAATATGATTGGAGGGCTAGACAGGCCCTCTGCGGGCAAGCTATTTGTAGACGGCAAGGATTTGTTTAAGCTTAGCGAAAGGGAATTGGTAGAATATAAAATCATGACAGTAGGGTTTGTGTGGCAGAACAACGCCCGAAACCTAATACCATACCTTACCGCACTAGAAAATGTAATGATGCCCATGGAGTTTAACAAAACAAACCCCATAAAAAATAAAAGAGAGCGGGCAAAGGACTTACTTTTCCTTACAGGGATGGACATGCGAGCAAACCACCGCCTAAGCCAGCTATCAGGAGGGGAGCAGCAGCGGGTTGCAATTGCCCTTGCCCTTGCCAACCACCCTGCCGTCCTTTTGGCTGACGAGCCTACAGGCAGCGTAGATACCCGCACCACTGAGGTTATCCTTGATATGTTTAGGACAGTCAATAAGGAGCTTGGGACAACCGTGGTAATTGTCACACACGACCAGGAGATATCTAAAAAAGTAGAGCGGGTAGTTGCCATAAGAGACGGCAAAACCTCTAGCGAGTTTATTATGAGCTACGCAGACAGGCTTGCAGGCATAGAAGGCTTTAGCCATGGGGAACAAGTAGAATACGCCGTATTAGACCGGGCAGGGCGGGTTCAGATTCCCAAGGCGCTACTAGATAGGATGAACTTGGAGGGAAACCGGCTGCTGATTAATATGGATGAAGATAACCGGGTGGTGCTTTCTGCGCCTTCAGATTAGGTTCTTTGTTGTACCCCATTTGGCATTGCAGCCGTATTATCATAGCACCTTGAAACATCACGTTAAGAAACAACTGTTTTTGCCTTCATGAGCATCCAATCAGCATTGCGCAATTTGATTTTGATGGTCTACCTTCTCTGATATTATGAGACGACAGTAATTATACGCTTATTCATGGTTTATAGCGCTAAAATTCTGGCATTTAAACATTATTTTCTCAACATTTTCATGTCATAAAAATATTCGTAGGTTGTCAAGTTACATATTAATTCGCTTTGTAAAATTTAGTTTGTTTCTAAAGGCGAGCGTTAATCTCCTGATTTTAGTAATTATTTATAAAAAATATGTCTAAAAGTGTTGACATTTTTTTTTTTTTTGGATTACAATGGTGTTACAACCTACTGCAGAGGTGAAAACGTTAATCATTATAAAATTAGAGAGGTGACACAGATGAAAAAATCAAAGAAATTAGCAGCAGTTATATGTGTAGCTGTATTCATGACAATATTGCTGGCACAAACTGTTGCTGCCACCAATTGGACAAGGTGGGCAACGTTTAGGATACATTCTTCTGATTTTGTAGAGGGATTAGACATTAACAACCAGCAACTTTCAGCCACAACTACTGTGGCTGTACCATCCACAGCCACGGGAAGACGCGCAATCGTTGAGTCGCGGAATCAAACAATGTGGTCAACCCCACGAGTATCGTTGCGAGCTAGTGGATTTAACACAGATTTTTATAATGTTAGCAATAATGGCTCTACCTCAATCCGCATACAAATTGGCACCGACATCACATACACTCTTAGGGTGCGGTCATCTACTTTTCAAATGACTAATCACAACTATGCTGATTTCAGGTTTAGTGTTAATAACTCAATATAATTATCATGTTATCCCCCGCTGCTTATGTTTATAAGCAGCGGGGGATTGCCTTATCATAATTACACAACAAGGAGGCATATCCTAGTGATTAGTCAGGAGTTTAAGCGATGCTATATGTCGAAAATCAATATTTTCATCATAATCTTCATGTCTTTTCCTATAAGCATTGGGATATTGGATATGCTAAGCACGAGGGGTATCTGGATTGATGATTATAACTTTGCTCTCTCCGCAGGCTATGATGTATCTATTCATATGGAAAGGCTAGATGCCTGGAATGGATTTTATCTTTTCGAGCAATTATTTTTTTTGCATAATGAGACTTTATTTTTAGCACTATTAATCTTTGTAATTGGGTCAAGTATTAATATAGCGGCCAATCTATTCTCTGCCTTAAATACAGGTTATGGTATAAACATAGTGACTCGTATGAAATACTCAGAATATCTGCGCAACACAATTATTGCGCAATTCGCATTTTTGTCTACATTTTTATTAGGGATTTTTCTCATCATTTTGATAGCTTGTCTTGTAATTGGGGGAGGCCCCTTTGTACCACCACCAGGGCCTTGGCTTTCAAATGTAACCCATGGGGTAATACCGGTACCCAGGTATGTATTTATCATGTTTAGCATAATACTTTATATCGCGCTATGTAAATCTATGTTGATTTTGGTCACTTCTGTTAGCTTTGTTTTCTTGAAAAACAAGTACATTATTCAGTTTACTCCACCGGCATTTATGATAGGAATGCTTATATTTGCGTTTACTATAGGCAACCTGCACTATTTACTAGGAGTGGTAGCTAGAGCGCTGCTTTATCTTCATGCGTTTTCATCATTCTCAAACATGTTTTCTATTAATGTTATCGTGCCTACTTTTGAGACTAACCTTGCGTTTGCTGTCGCTTATCCGTTATTGCTAATCACTGCCTTCATTATTTTATATAAGATAAACGTGTCAAAGCTTAGCAGGAACTACCTATGATTTCCCTTATAAAGCGAAATAAATTTCTGCTTATTTGGTGTTTGGCCTATACGTTTTTTGTATTTTCAGCCTTTCGGGAATCGTTTAGTATACAGGGGCTTAGCTTTAGTAGTTATCTTGAAGGCAATTTATTCAACCTACAAAATTATTTTTTGAGTATATCTCTTTTTTTTACTTCATATCTCTATCTTATGAAGAGGCCATTTACCTCAGCCATGTTTGTTGCCAGATGTAAGAATACTTATATTGTGCATATTCTACTGTATGGGATTAAGATTTGCCTGTTTTATATGGGATTAACTATTGTATTATTTTTCGGATTTCCCTTACTATATGGTATTGATATCCAATTTAACTGGGCAATGTTTCTTAGCTTCTTCAATTTATTTGCTTATTTATATACAATATATTTGCTGTACATCTTGGCTTTATTGCTAACAGGCAAACAAATGATTGGTGTCTTAAGCGGCTTTGCTATCAACTCATCAATGTTGATTGTCTACTGGGCGGCTCGCAATATTCACGGGCCTCTTGGTGTGCAACTTTCAAATTTTTTGTTGTCATTTTATACAGCAATTGCCCTTATTGTCGCGGTTGCAATACTTGTGATTTTTAGGCGCAAGGATTTTTTATTATGAAAAAAAACGTGCTCTTTATCGTAGCCCTCATACTACTGCATATGGTCACACTCAACCCTACGGATAATCCGCTGCTTTCCTTTCAGTTCCTTGCACAGGGCAGTGCTTTTTGCCCGTTTAAGGGTGAATATTTCTTTCCAATTCATAATATTTTGCTTAATGCTGGGATGATGATGCTACTCATATCCAGAGTATGCAAATGTGTTTCGGATGTTTTTATGCTGTACCCGTATATCCATTCCCGGAGCAATGCGTCCCTATTAAAGAGGTTGTTAGTTAAGACGGCGCTAAAAGAGATTGTTTTTATTTTATTGATTAGCCTGACTTTTTATATATTTGCTTTTATTCGATTTCAAGGATTTAATCTTTACTTTATTTATGGCATATCTTCAACCACTTTAACGCTATGTATTGCAGCCCTTAGCTTTATTATCTTAAAGCTTTCGGGAGCAAAAGACAGAATACCTTTATTTAGCCTTGTTGCCGGCCATATGGTAGCCTTGATTCTTTCGCACCGTTTAAGAATTTTTGCTATTTTCACAATAGCCTCTGTCAATTGGCAAAAAGATTTTTTGTTTGCAATTCCCTCAAAAATGATAATTATTGCAGCACTGGTCTACTATTTGATGGCCAAAAGTAATTTTGATAAACTTCTGGGAGGTAGTATCAATGATTAAGTTAAATTCAATTTCTAAAGTTTTAAAGGGGCATACTGTCCTCGACAATATTTCTTTTGAGTTTAGAAAAGGAAGTATTTATCTGCTTAAAGGGCATAACGGCTCGGGAAAAACCATGCTTCTACGGATGCTTTGCGGGTTAATTTCACCAACTTCTGGCACCATTACTAAAGACGAGCTATCCTATGGGGTTATAATTGAGACGCCAAGCTTTATGGAGCATGAAACCGCACGGCAAAATTTGAAGTTTTTAGCCTCTATTCAAAGCAAGATTGGAATGCCTGAAATTGAGAAAACCATTGCTATGTTAAATCTGTCAGATGTGATAGATAAAAAAGTAAAGAAATACTCACTAGGAATGAAGCAACGCCTTGCTTTTTGCCAAGCTATTATGGAAGACCCAGACGTTCTGCTATTAGATGAACCCTTTAATGCCCTTGATGATGAGCATCTTGCTATCATAGTAGATATGATTGTTAGTATGAAAAAAGATAAAATCATAATTGTTGCTGCCCATAACGTTGACACTGATAAGCTGTCAATTTTTGATCAAATTATTAACATAAACAATGGGCAAATCACTGCATAACAGGCCGACAAGACCCGATTTCACCAGTCATGCATAAATGGTTCGTCATTATCATCAAAACCGGAGGCTTATTTTCTAACTATCCTCCCCCAACTTAAGGGCCTGGTCAATCCTAATCTTAGCCGCATATGTCCACAATATAGCCAAGCACACGGCAACCATCACACCCATTGCGGTATAAAGATTTACATAATCCCGTATTTCTGTCACAACCACCAGTGGTATCACCTGGTCTGCGGCAGTATATGAAAGCTGTATAAGAGGTACAAATAGCCTTGCCGCAATTTCACCAACTATGGCCCCAATTACAATGGAAGTAAAGGTTATTAAAATTTGCTCGTTCAAAAGCAAAGATATTAACCGTCTTTTGCTCATACCCATAGCCTTAAAAACGCCAAATTGCAGCACACGAGAGCGGATGGAAAGCACCCAGTATATCAAAAACCCAACAAAGCAGATTAATAGCGTCACAATAAAATTCATTGTAAGGACACCGTTTTTCCCTTGTAAAATGGGGTCGTTGCGGCTTTCTATTATGCTGGCGTTCATATCAGAAAATTCTATAAGAAGCAGGTTATTCTCTGCCTGAAAATCATAAAAAAACTGGTTAGACCCTGCTGTACGCATCCATACCTGATAGGGCTGTGTACCCCACATATACTGCATATGCCCAAGATTAGCCACGGCAAGGTAGTTCTCTGACTGTACCAGCTCCCCTGTAGAAAGCCTCTCTGTTTGTATGGAAGCAAACCCAGGCCAGTAGTCCACAAAGCCTATAACCTCCAGGAAAGCAAATTGCTGATGAGCATTTCTTACGGTTATCCTATCCCCTAGGCTATATCCAAGGACATTGCTAAAGTTGCTGCTAAGGAGTACCCCATTTGGGTTTTCGGCCAGTGCGTTCAAAAAATGATTTATGTGGAGCCTTAAAAGGTCGTCTCTAAACCAGATTGTTTCCCCAAAGGTATGGGTTTCGATTGCCATAAAGCTTACATGGTCTACCCTAGAGTCTGTTGCCTGTACCCGCACTCTTTGGCTTTGCACTCTTGTTATGGCCTCTACTTGGTCAAAGCCAGTAAAACGCTCAAAGTCTGGCTCAAAATACACTACCATATTTGGTATGGCTATCCCCATCATTTCTGCCTCTGCCTCAGACACCTGGGGTATATTATTTCTCCAAAACTCTCTAAACATAAGGTCTGCCCCGGCAAGATACTGGATACGATGCTCGCTATTTGTATTGATTGTACGGGCGGCATTGGCGCTAAATATCCCTACCGACAAGGTAAACATCAAAAATATCATGATAAATTGCTCTTCGCCGGCAGAGCGTATGACCCTAATAATTGCGGCATAAGTTTGGGGTGCCCAAAAACGCCGCCCAATTGCATAAATCAGCCTAACCATATAGGGGAAGAGCCGCAACAAAAATAGCCCGGCCCCCATAATAAACAGAGACGAGCTAATAAAAAGGAGAGGATCCACAGACTGGTTTGCCCGCATTTGGGCAGCCATTACTTCCCTTTGAGCATTGAATGTAAAAAGGCCATATAAGGACACAGCTAAGCACAATATATCCAAGTAAAACCGCTGCCATATAGAGCGCTTAGAGGTATGCCCCCGCTTGCGTAGCTTGTGCTCAACAATTGTGATACGAGAAAAGCCAATGACAGGCAAAAAACTCATAAAGAATGACAGCACAATTGCAATCCCCGTGTAAATAAACACATCAGAAGTAAATACCACTGCAAGGGTAGCCCGCTGTACCAGATGAAGAAAGCCGCTGCTTGCCCCTAAAACCTGACATAGCATATACCCTAGCCAGATGCCAATAGGCAGGCTTATCACAGATACAACTAAGCCCTGCATTACATAAATCAGTAAAATCTGAACCCGACTGGCTCCCCTACTCTTTAACACAGAAATATCATTTTGATCCTGCATAAGGATTTGACGGCTTACCATGTATATATAAAATGCCAGTAGTACAAACACCGGAACCTGTAGTACCCAAAGGGTAGTAGACAGTGGGCCTGTATTTGTCACATAAGCCTCAAGTGTACGGGTAAAATTGGCGGTAAGCCTCCAAGGGGAGCCTATGCCAAAGGACTGCATACTTTCATTCATTGTGGCAATATAACGCTCTATATCCCTTGCGGTAAACTGGCTATAGTCCAGTACATGAAACCAATTGGCAACAACCCGGTAGTGTGCCATATCTGGGCCAATAAACCGTTCATGCATAAGCTCATTTGGCATTAGCATTGTACTGGCACCACGAAAGTCTAGGGTTGTCCAAAAAACCTCTGACCCTGGGCGAAAATCATATATACCCACTATACGAACATACAATGGCCCAACATAGCGGGACATATTATTAACTCTCATAGTTTCATTTACAAGGAGGTCATGGTTGATTAAGGCAGCTTCTGTTGCTACCACCTCCATTACATTGTATTCACCATCATATCCCATAACAAAATGGCTTACGGGCAGTCTTCCGTAAATAATTTCCACGTGGTCGAATATATTTTCCTCTGCAAGAAATGAAACGCTGCGGTCCCTTGCTGTTGTGTCCCTTTCCATTACTGTCACCAGATGCATGGTAGAAAGCATATGTGTTTCAATAGTCATAAGGGAGGGTATGCCCAAGTTGTCCAGAATATTTGGCATATGTATCTCTTGGGTGTATAGGTACGTAGGCATAACCTCCCCTGCCCTAATCATGTTTAAGCTTAGCCTTAAATCCAAAATTGCAGGGTGACGCTGGTTTTCCTGACTATACTGCCTAAACCCCTGCTGCAAAATCCTTTCCATGGTGGCATTGGAATAAAGAGGGGTTGCGGACACAATGCCTACCAGCAAAATATTACCCACCAGTAGGCAAAGCACCATCAATTTATTTTTAACTAGCTTTTTAAAAAGGAACTGAATCATGGTAATGCCACCTTTTGCCCTTCTGATAAGCCTGTAAGAACCTGTGTGTACCCCATATGGCTAAATCCTCGGGTTATATAGCGCTTGGCTAACCGGCCATCGTTATAAATTAGAACATAGTCTGCCCGATCCTCTGGCCTGATTCCACGGGTGGGGATTACAACTCCACCATGTACCAAAGTTTCCTCCACAGTAATGCGGAAATCCATGTTAAACACATCAAGGATAGTAAGTCCATATTCCGCCATTGCCATATCAAGGGCCTCCATATCATCTGGCACAAAAATAAAGTCAATTATTTGCCCGTGCCCGTCAAAGGCAAAGGGGTCGTTTGCAACCCTAACCTCAATTTCAAAGGTACTGTCTATGTCTCTCATAATGTGTGTAGTCCCAAACCGCAGCATCTCCGGTACAGCTTGCACATGAAACTGGATAAAGCGCTGGTCTGCAATATAGAAAAACACATGATTTGCCTCTGTAAGCATACTTGTATGCCAGGGGGAGATAAAGGTTATTATCCCGTCTATTGGGGCGTAGATACGCTCTTCGTCAGCTTCCTCTCTTAAATTGTAAAGCTGAGCTTCTAGGTTTTGGCGGGTTAGCTCGCTTTCAAACTGAAAGCGCTCTTGTTGAAGACGAAGGCTTTCTATTCTTAAACTTGTAAGCCTTGGACTTCCCGACGCGGCCCCTCTTAGGGCTGCTATTTCACTGTTTAGGGCATTGTTTTCCCGTATAAACTCATTTTCAAATTCCTCTATTTGAAATAGCAAGCGCTGACGGTTTACTAGCCTTATCCCAGTCTCCAAGGTTTGAATATCCCTAAAAGACTGGCTTGCCAGCACATCTCCTTCTTGTACCATAATAAATTGCTCGGCTATATAAGCCCCGTTATATACACCGCCATATCTTTCAAAGGACAATGGATGAAGCACCGGGAACCTGGCGGTGGGGACAAGGTCTACTGTCCTAGTAATATCCCTACGGGTAGCTGTCACCAGTTCAAAATTTGTTTCCCATGTAGATTCCCCTCCAGGAGGGATAATGACCCCATCGGCAATGGCACCCTGCAAGTCATCTACAGAAAAAGCCCTACCGCAGGACACCAGCAAAAAAAACATAAGCCCAAGAGTAAGGATACGCAGAAACCTACCTCCGTACATAAACAAGCTCCCCTTCCTCAAGGCCGCTGACTATGGCTACATAGGTTTCGGTCTGTGGCCCAATGGCAAGGTAGGCCCTTACAAGCTCCGAGTCCTTGAAGCGATATGCGTAAAAACCCACATCTGAGCTAAAAAAAAGCGCGTTCCTAGGGATTCTTAAGGTATCCTCTTCCCATTCGTCGTAAATATAAATTGACACAAATGTACCTATGGGATATTCAACAGGCCTGTCAAAGGAAAACCTAATGGGCTGTCTGTCAAACCGCTGGGCTTCATCTCTGGATAAAGTGCGTCTTTCTATGTCATATTCAGTATTGCCAATATGGGCCACTGTGCGCACCCCAAACCGGCGTAAGTTTGTACCGCCAATATACTCTATAAAAACCGGAGCATCCATTGGCGCAATGTGTAAAAGCTCAAAAAACGGCGATATCCAGCTCCCCGTCCTCACGTCTGCAATATATGTAATTGTGCCTGAAACTGGAGCATATAAATTCGAAAGCAATAAGCTCTGCTGTAAATCCGCAAGGTAATCCTCTTCATGGCGCAGTGCAAGGGCCTGCTGCTCTCGGGCAAAGGTTAGCTCTAGCCTGGCGTTTTCGATATCCCGTGTGGCTGTGTGGTCATTCCCGTAGCTTCTAATATCTATATCCAGGGCGCGGATTCTGTTATCTAGGGCGTTTCTGCTTATAATTGTGGCAATACGCTCTTCCTGCCTTGCTATGCGTTCCTCTGTACCGGTAAAATCTAGCCGCGCAAGGAGCTGCCCCTCATAAACCACATCCCCAAGCCTTACATAAAATTCGCAAAAATGTGCCGCTGCTGCACCAAAGTTAAGAGGAACCAAGTCCACCCGTGTAATACCTGATAACCTTCTAATCTGAGCCACCGAGCCTCGGGTGACAACAGCAGAATCATCACGGATTTGGGCGACAATGGGCACCAAAAGCTCTGGGGGCGCTTCCACATCTCCCCTACAAGCCCCTAAGGATAAAGCAAATAATAAAGCCGCTACCAAAACCAACCGCCTAACCAAGGACAATCATCTCCCCTTCGTCAAGACCACTTATGATTTCGTATACTAAATTACCTCGCATACCTGTTTCCACATCCCTGATAACACGAATCCCTTGCTCGTTTAGTATATACACAAATACCCGCCCCCCTGCGCGATGAACAGAGCGCACCGGGGCAAGCACCACATCACGGACTACATATTTCTCAACAAACACTGAACCGGTTATGCTACCAGATAGCACTACATCGTCAAGTAAGGCAAGGTAAACCTCATTGCCCCTGGCCTGGCTTCTGTCTACCCCAATTTCATATGGGTCTACAACTACTGCATCATGGGATGCCTGGCTTACGGTAATAGTAATGGTAAAATGGTCTCCCACATTCATATAATCGACAACACTTTCGGTGCGGATTTCGAAAATAGAATGGGTCATATCTGCAATAGTGGCAACGTAGCGAGTGTCGGATATCATACCTTCTGTAAATGTAGCAATGCGGGTTATTGTGCCATCCATTGAAGCTCTAAGGTATAGCTTCTCGTGCCACTCCTTTAGTAAGTCCATTTCTTCTTCCAGCAGGTCTAGCTCCCTGTTTATACGGTTTCTCTCTGTAGTATAGCTGGAGGCATCTACTAACCCCCGGCTGCGGCGCGTATTTAACTGGCTTAGGTTTAGCCTCAAAAGCTCCTCCTGTCTTTGGGCTGCTGTATATTGCTGCATAACCTCTGGCCAATATAGGGTTGCTATTATATCCCCTTTGTGAACAAAATCCCCAATATTTACATATATGCCTTGTACACGCAGGCCTTCTAGGGGGAAAGCTAAGCTATCCTCCCTGGTTTGCACATAAAGCGCTGTCACATTTGCGTAAAGAGACACATCCCCACGCTGGACAACCTGAGTCCTAAGGGGGCGCGGACGGGGCATTCGCACAACTGGGGCTGGCAGTACAGGGTCTTCCACTGGTAGGGCAAAGCAGCCGGTTAGGATAAGACTGCTTGCTAGGAAAAGTATTGTGCAAAATACCGCTTTTAAATATTTTTTCATATGGCTACCCCAAGACACGATATAAGATATCCCTTGATATTGCTAGACTCTACCCTTTGTAGTGCTTGTATGTCAATAGCTTGGTTGGGGTTTCGTAAAAGAGCTTGCGCTATGTTATAATCGCCACATGCAGAAAATATCCTTGTTTTGAAGGAGTGTTTGTCTATGTCTGAAATGGTTTTAAGTGTTAAAACATTATCAGAGACTTTGCTTGAAATGATACCAACAGAAAAAGTAAAGGTTCGCCAAACTGATGGGATAATCAGCTTAATTCCTTTGCGGGAAATAACAAAAGCCGAATGCCCATTGCTTGGCCTTACTGCCGGAAGCAGCCTTACCGTGGAAAAATTTTTGGCTATGACCCGTGAGGACAAGGTATTGGAAGGGTTGAGTTAATGAATGAGGTATATGTCTTGGATGCTTGCGCATTGATTGCGCTGACGAACCAAGAAAAAGGAGCAGATGTTGTTGCGGATGTATTGCAAAAGGCTATTTATGGCAATGTTCGGCTGTATATGAACAGGGTTAATCTTTATGAAGTATATTATGGGTTTTATCGCGAGTATGGAAAAGAATATGCCTTGAATGTTGTAAAAAATGTGGAGATTTCACCTATTCGTATTACCGAATTTGATAGGGAAATTTTTCTTGAAGCAGGAAGACTGAAGGCAACATATAAATTTTCGCTAGCTGATTCCATTGTTATAGCACAGACCATTTTATTGAATGGTACTATATTCACGTCAGACCACCACGAATTTGACACTATTGAGGGCAAGGAGAATCTTATTTTTAATTGGATAAGGTAATCTTTTTACCTAGCAGCAAAAACCGTGAATAAAATGCATTAATGCCTGCATTTTTATGCACTGATTAGGAGGCTAACAATGAACCGCAAAGAAATCCTAGAAATGTACAAAGACTTCCGCGTAACAGATGTACGCGACGGCATGGACTGGTGTGGCTATCACCACTATGGCACAGTCCACCACAGCATAAGGCCCTTATGGCGCACCAAGGCAATAGGCTTTGCCCGGACGGCCCGCTACCTACCCTACGAAGGGCCGGTACCACAAGTCACCGGCGACGAGTATACCAAATGGGTAGACTGGTACTATGGCAATGTGTGTACAGACAAATGGTATGACGACATCATCCCAGGAGACTTTATCTGCCTGGATGTATGCGAGCTGGATGTTGGGCTTCTAGGCTCAAACAACACCTTAGGCTGTGTTCAAAAGGGCGCAGTAGGCTTTCTATTAAACGGAGGCGGCGTTAGGGATACAGATGAGGTCATATTGCAAGGGATTCCGGTATATACTAAGCACGTATCTCAGCCAATGGACCAAGCCCGTATCCGCTATCTGGAGAAAAACATCCCTATAGCAATTGGCGGGGTAGCCCTTTACCCAGACGATTTAGTTGTTGCAGATGGCGACGGCATCGTAGTTGTGCCAAATAAGCTGATTTACGACGTATACAAATACGCCTACCAGGAAATGAAGAAGGACAAAATCCAAAGACGCAACCAGTACATTAACACCGGGCGGGAGCTTGACGAGACGGTTAACATTGAAGGATTAGTATAAACCGCCCTCTTCCCATGGGCCTAAAATCAAGCAAAAACAGATGCATATGCTCATTATGCGAAGAAAAACCCTAAAAATCGAAGGAGCGCTTTTGGCATTATTGACAAAAAACACTTATTGAACCCGATTTATTGCCCGATAGGTATCTGCCTGCCAGTGCTGTCTATTTCAAAATTGTCTGTGTAAATCAATTGGGATATGGGTACTAGCTCGTATCCCTTTTCTTTTAGGCCTTTGATTATGCTGTCTAAGGTTTGGGGGGTAAACTTTGCATCGTTGTGGAATAGAATAATTGAGCCATTGCGTAAGTTCTTATGGTTTAGCACCTGGTTGATTTCGTAGTCTACGCCTTTTTTCATCCAGTCGTGGCTATCTACATCCCATTGGATGGTGAAATAGTTTAGCTCTTCGGCGGCGGTTATTACGGTGTTGTTGTACTCCCCATAGGGTGGCCTAAAGAGATTGGCCTCTATGCCGGTTACGGCCAATATTTTATCGTGGCAGCCTTGGATTTCGGCTTTGTTTTGCTCTAGGTTTAGCTTTGTGCTGTGGGCGTGTTTATTGCCGTGGTTGGCTATATCGTGGCCGGCTGCGGCTAATTTTTTCACATCCTCTGGATATTTATCTACCCAGGTGCCGCATAGGAAAAAGGTAGCCAGCACATCGTTGTCCTTTAAGATTTGCAGCAAGATATCCGTATCGTCTGCCCCCCAAGCTGCATCAAAGGAGATGCTTAGCTTCTTTTCTGGGGTTTCTACGCTGTATATGGGTAGCTTTCGCGCTTCCTTTGAGGTTCTTTGGGCAAAGATAGTTTTAAAGGCCGGTACAGCTTCGGCTTTATTAATATTGGCAGGGTTTGTGGCCAGTAAAAACAGGGCAATAATTAGTATTGCGGCGTGGTATATTGCCCCAGATTTAATAAAGCCTATTATCGTTTTTTTAAGCATAAATTACCTGTCCTTTCGTAACACAAATGTAGTGATAGTATGTGGAGAACAGGTACAGTTTATGCTAATATAATCATACTTTACATATTAGGGGGCGCTAAGATGGATACTATACCTTTGCAAAATCTGTTGTTTTTCAGCAAAACCCATACAGCTACCAGTACAGAGCAAACGACATTTCATGGTGCAAGCATTAAGATAAGCAGGAATACCCTGCATATCTCCGGCGGGGAATGCTTTATTCAGATAAGCAATATTGCCTATGTTAAAAAAGGCCTGGTTGCTACTACTACCCGGTGGCCTATTTTTGTGATAATTATTGCTGTAATCCTTGCTATTGTATTGAGTGTAATGATGCCTGTATTAACTATTTTAGGGCTTGCCATTATTGGAATTGGCGTTTTCTTTTGCATAAAATTATCCACACCTACAAACCATTACGGGCTTCTAATAGGCCTTAATTCAAATACGGCCTATACCTTTATTTCCAACAACGACCAAGTAGTAGCAGATGCTTATAATTTTATACGGAAGGTAATAAACGGAGAATCAAGGGCCGAAGCTCAAACCTTTAATTTTGGCACCGGAAGGGGACACACCCCCTACCCCACTCCCGAAGAGCATACAAGGCCAACAGAGGACTACCACACCCCCGGAAAACCGGCCCAACACCCGCCAAGCATACCAGAATATGACCCAAAAAAATTTATTGACGAGCTATTAAGAGCCCTAGACGAAATACAATATTCCAACGAGCTTGGCGACCAACAAAAAAGCTTACTTATCAGCATTATGATGGAGGCAAAACACGGTGTAGAGCGTAAATCCTATAGAGACATAGATAATAGCCGAATACGCTTTAGAGAGTTTGCGTATAAAACCAAAAGCTCATGGCCAAAACTTATGGCCTCCCTTTCTGCCAGGCCCAATCTTGTAAAATTCTTTAGCTCCAATGCCTAAATATCACAAAAACACCTAATATTCATGTCCCACTATATGACAAAACCCGCCTACTAGGCGGGTTTATTATATAATACGAATCTTTGAAAATCACGATGACTTTCAAGATTCGTATGGACAAGTATATGCGAAACCAGGTGAAAGCATGAATCTACTATCCCTAAACAGGAACCGCACCAACTCATTCATATCCAAGAGAGATATTGCGACCGTATTGGTGGGTGCCTTTGGGTTTTTTATAGGGCGGGCAGTGGTGTTTACCTTTGTAAACCCGCTGGCCCTGCCTTTTTTAGCTGTATTTATGGGGACAGGAGGGGCCTTTTATTGGACGGCCATTTTTTTAACCTTGGGCCTTGCAACCCGGTTAGGGGAACTCTTAACCCTCAGATATATGCTGGCAATTGGGCTATTATGCACCTATTATTTTTTTGGTACAAAGGTAGCAAAAAAAAGTGCCGATGGCACCAAGGGCGCATCCGCCGGTTGGCTTAGGCTGCCCTATATAGCAGGGGCAGCGGCTGTTTCCATGCTGCTGTCGGGGATAGGCTTTGCATTTATCTACGATACAAGCCCATTTTTATTTGCGGTTGCGGCTCTTGAGACAGTCCTTGCCGGGTCACTTACCCTTATTGTTAAACGGGCCCATACCATTTTAACCGCAAGGCGGCGGCGTTCTAATTTGCTTTCTGGGGAGGATATTATTGCCCTTACTGTTGTGTTGGCGGGGGTTATTGCTGGGGCCAGTGATATCTATGTTGGGGCAATGCCCCTACGGTTCTTTTTTTGTGTATATGTGCTGTGTATTGTGGCATACAAAGGCGGGCCGTCTATGGCGGCGGCGGCGGGGCTTTTGCTTGGGCTGTTTTTGCATATTGCAGGGCATTGGGATACGGGGCTTGCGGCGGTGCTGGGCCTTGCAGGGATGGGAGGAGGCTTTGGCAAGCGCTGGGGACGGCCGGCAGTACTTGCTGGGGTTGCGGCAATAGGAGGCGGGGCACTGGCTATGATTGCCCCTTCTATGCTGTCATTTTCCTTGGTATATGCCATTATCGCCGCGGGGCTAGCCTTTATGCTTACACCGCAATCCTTTTATTTTAATGTGGCCTCGGCTATCACCCCAGTGTTGGACTCTGCCGATGATTATATGGACAAAATCAAGGAAGAAACCACCCGAAGGCTAGATAAATTCTCAACAGCATTTGAAAAGCTGGCCTCTACCTTTAGCGGCCTGTCTAAGCCCAAGCACTCCCTTAATAAGCACGATATTTCACTACTAATAGACGACCTGGCAAGCCGGGCCTGTGGCGGCTGCCCCAATCAAACCCTCTGCTGGGAAGACGATTTATACCTCACACATCAATATGTATTTACCATGCTCAATGCCTGCGCTCAAAAAGGAGCCGCCGAGCCAGAGGACATGGATAAAGGCTTTCAAAAATCTTGCAAGAAATCAGATATATTACTGCGGGAGCTAAACAGCATTTTTACCCTATATAAAAATAACCTCCGCTGGCATAACCGGATAGCCGAAAGCCGGGAGCTGGTAAGCCAGCAGTTACAAGGAGTAGCCGGAATAGTCAAACGGCTTTCCGATGAAATTGATATTTCCCTTAGGTTTCACGAAGGGCTAGAGGAAGAAATGATACTGGCCTTACTAAAGCAGAAAATAGAGGTAAACAGCGTAATAGTACTGGAAAACAAAGCCGGTAAATACCGGGTAACAGTAAATCATCAGCCCTGTAACAACGAGAAAGCCTGCGTAAACGAAATCCGGCCTGTTCTAAGCCAGGTGCTAAAACGCCGTATGCGCCTAGAGCAAACAGACTGTGATATCCGCAAGGGCGTATGCAGCACACGGTTTATAGAAGACCAAAAGCTACGGATAACCACAGGGGTAGCCCACCGGGCCAAAACCTCCAAAGGCTCTGGCGACAGCTATTCCTTTATGGACTTAAGCGACGGCTCCTGCCTGCTAGTACTTAGCGACGGCATGGGTTCTGGGGAGCGCGCAAGGCGAGAGAGCACCGCCACAGTAGACCTTTTGGAGGATTTTATAGAAAGCGGCTTTGACAAGGATTTGGCAGTACGGATGATTAACTCTGTGCTAGTGCTTAAAAGCAGCGAAGAATCCTTCTCTACCTTGGATATCTGCTCTGTGGATTTATATACCGGCGCTGCCGAGTTTATTAAAATTGGAGCGGCGGCTACCTTCATCTTGCGGGACGGCAAGGTTAAAATTATCCGCTCGTCATCTTTACCTATTGGTATGCTTAACGATGTGGATCTGGAAATATCTGAGGGCCAGCTATTCCATGGGGATATCATTGTTATGGTGACAGACGGCGTAACCGAAGCCGTAGCCCAAGGCACATCCCCCATTGCAAGCGGTGAGGATTGGCTAAGCTATACCCTAAAGGAATGCCGCTTTCACAACCCACAGGATGTGGCCGAGCATATTCTCAACGAAGCGGAAAGGCTTGTTGGGCTACCCAAGGATGATATGACTGTGATGGCCGCAAGGGTTTGGGAGAAAGGGTAAGCTCTAATCAAACATTAAACCTTACCAACACAACATCCCCATCTTGCATAATATATTCCTTACCCTCTATCCGCACTACTCCCCGTTCTTTGGCGATGGTATAGTTCCCTGCCTCCATCAAATCATTAAAGGCCACAACCTCTGCACGTATAAACCCCCGCTCAAGGTCGCTGTGTATCTTCCCTGCTGCCTGCTGGGCTTTCATCCCACGGCTGATAGTCCAGGCCCTTACTTCCTTTGGCCCTGCTGTTAAAAAGCTGATAAGCCCAAGGAGCTCATATCCGGCGGTTATAAGCCTAGCTAGGCCGTTTTCGTTTAGGCCCATCTCTTGCAAAAACAGGGCTTTTTCCTCTGGTTCAAGGGTGGCTATCTCTGCCTCCAACTTTGCACAGGATACAAATAAGGTTGTACCCTCTGATGCTGCAAACTCTGTAAGGGCGGCCATTGCAGGGCCAGGGGTTGTGATTTCGTCTTCCGATATATTGGCCGCGTATAGCACGGGCTTTTGTGTTATTAGCGTAAGGCTATCCACCAATTTTTGGTCTTCTTGGCTTGCCCAGGCTATGCTACGGGCAGGCTGGCCTTCTTCTAGGGTGGCCTTGATTTTTTCCAATATTTCTTGTTCCCGAAGCATGGACTTGTCTGTACGGGCGGCTTTTTCTACACGAATAAGCCGCTTTTCTAGCATCTCTAGGTCGGCAAAAATCAGTTCCAAGTTTACTGTTTCTATGTCCCTAACCGGGTCTATGCTGTCGTATACATGGGTCACGTTTTCATCCTCAAAACAGCGTACAACATGCACCAATGCGTCCACTTCCCGGATATGCCCAAGAAATTGATTCCCAAGGCCTTCGCCCTTGCTGGCACCTTTTACAAGCCCTGCGATATCCACCATTTCTATTGAAGCTGGGGTTACGACTTTGGAGTTGTACATATCGTTAAGCCGCCCAAGCCTCTCATCTGGCACCGGCACCTTGCCCACATTGGGGCTTACTGTGCTAAAGGGATAATCGGCGGCCTCTGCTCCGGTTTGCATTATTGCGTTAAAAAGTGTGCTTTTGCCTGCATTTGGCAGTCCTACAATTCCTAGTTTCATAAAAACCTCCTTTATTTTCGTCCGACATTATACACGATTTTGCTTGAACTCAAAAAAAAATCTGGCTATACTAGCATTTAATAACGGAGGTGAAGGCGTAATGACAGGCAAGGAGAACGAACAAAAATTTCCCATAGCGCCAGAGGAGCCAGAGGAGGACGATTGGGATGATGACTGGGAGGAAGAGGACGACTGGGACAATGATGAAGAGGAAAATGTAGAAGATGACTGGGATATTGATGATGAAGATTGGGACGACATTGATAACTGGGAAGAGGAAGAAGACGACTGGGAAGATGAATAAACACACAATTGATGAGGAGATAACTAAATGTCACTAAAAATCAGAAACGCAATTTTACACATTTTACACAATGACGGCCGCCCATCGGTATTTTCCGAGGCAGAGCTGGACATAGACAGCGAAGTATGCGAGGCATTTATCACCAAGCATGTAAAAAAACTATTAGGCAATGCGGGAGTAAGAACAGCAACCTTTAAGCCAGACTCGCCACTGTATCAACTACTAAGCGCCTACCAAAGCGGCAACGCCTATTTCAAAGAAACCGCAAACGCCATAGCCCAAAAGCTAGACCAAATCATTAACCGCTACCCCAGCATCCCCCCATGCGACCTGCTGCTGACCAAGGTAGGAAGCAAGGACGGGGAATACTTAGCAATTTTGCAGCTAGGATACCAGGAAGTATATGCCCACCAAAGTAAGAACGCAGATAACCAGCTAACCCTATGCTCTGCCCTGCCTTTTTCCTCTGGCAAAGTGGAATACGCCTGCCTAATTGGCCTAGATGGGCCATCAATGCCAATAAGCATATTGGAAAAGCCCGCGGTAATAGACGGTGAAGCAAGACTATATTTTTCAGAAATCTTTTTAGAATGCGACTCAAGCCCTTCAAAAAAGGAGCAGGCCAAGCTTATAGATGAAATAAATGTGGAATTTGTAGGGGAATATTACAACGGAAGCCCCACAGTCCACGCCCAAATAAAAACGGCACTACTAGAAGAAGCCCAGGAAGCAGAAGGCTGTGTATCTATGGACAATGTAGCAGCCCAGATATTTGAAGCCAATGACGAACTAAAGCTGCAATATATAAATACCATGCGAGACGCTGGCATACAGGAAGACTTGCCACTGGGCCAGCGGGTGGTTAGGCAGCAGTTTGGGACCCAGAGAATAAAGGCCGAAAACGGTGTAGAGATAAAGTTCCCGGCAGAGCTTGCTGCCCAAGGGGGCGACTTGGAGATTACTACTCATGCTGATGGGACTATTACTGTTTTGTTTAGGAATTTGAGGACTGTTTAGGGGGTTGTGCGTTAGTTTACCTGCTACCCGCAAGTACAGGGCGGTGGGGTAAGAGCCAGTTTGGGCGCTTATTACGGCTGATGTTGGGAAGCCTCAGGGGTGGAAAAATGCCATTTATTTGCGGATTAACATCCGCATAAATGGCGTTTTTCCAACCCCTGAGTCTACCCAACGCCTCCATAGGCGCCCAAACTGGCTCTTACCCCACCGCCCTGTGTGCATGTTGTAGGGTAGAAAACGGCAAAAACATCAAAACCGCTATGAGGCCAACGCCCTCTACGTGCATAACGCCATTAACAAACTCAACGCTCTTAACAAACTCAACGCCTTTTAAACAAACTCAACGCCTTTACCTACGCCAGCCGCCAGGGCAGCATGAGAAGGGTAGTAGGCTATTCAACCCGTCTGCGGAGGCGCTCGGGAAACTCAGGCGCTAGGAAAAACGCTGTTTTTGCGTGTGATAACACGCGAAAAACAGCATTTTTCCAAGCCTGAGGTTCACGAGCATAAGCCGGAGCCCAGGGTTGAATAGCCTACTACCCTTCTCATGCGGGAATGCGGGAATGCGGGAACGCCGCTTGACAGTATCGCGACAATAGTTTATATATGTACAAACAAGAGAATAAGGAGGTGGTAAGATGTATCAACTACACACTCGCGCTGGCAATATTGTAGCACTAAAAATGCTTAATATCTGCGGTTTTTCATTTTTCAAAGCAATGCCAGGGGATAAGTGCGCCCATTTGGGCCATATAGCTCACTCATTGCGGAAGAATATATATCTGCCACCTATGGATAATTAATCAGTAAGCAGGATTAGTATCACAAACCATAGCGTCTAAGAGAATATCTCTTTTAGGCGCTTTTTTATTGCAAAAATAATACAAAAATCCACCAACCGGTTTTGATACTTCTGGTAAACCTTTTTATACATGGTTGGTGAGGCTGCCTTTAATGGGCGTTTGGAGGGATTTAAATGATAGAAGTAGCACTAAGCGACATTAGCATCAACTTTGGCTTCAAAGAAATATTAAAAGGTATTACCTTCGCTATCACCACCGGGGAAAAGGTTGCACTGGTAGGAAGCAACGGCTCAGGGAAAACCACATTATTTAGAATCATAATGGGCCAGCAAAGCTATGACAAAGGCAGTTGCACCCTAAGAAAAGGCGCAACAATGGGATATCTGGAACAGGAATCGGATATTCTCGTAAACACTACCGTAGAAGAATTTCTCAAAGAAGCCCAACAATCGGCCTTTGAAATGGAAGCAAGGCTAAGAAGCCTAGAAACACGCATGGGCGAACCCCTGTCACCAGAGCAAATGGAAAAGCTATTTGCCGAGTATGACAAGCTCCAAGCCGAATTTACCGCAAAGGGCGGATACGAAACCGAGGCCAGCTTTAACAAAATATGCAGCGCCTTCAAATTAGGGGATGAAATGCTTGCAAAGCAATGCGCAGAGCTAAGCGGCGGGCAAAAGACCATAGTAAAACTAGCCCGTGTACTACTGCAAGCCCCAGATATCTTACTGCTAGATGAACCAACCAACCACCTAGATATTGAGACACTGGAATGGCTTGAAGGGTTTCTGCGGGACTACAAGGGTACGGTTATTTTAGTTTCTCACGACAGATACTTTTTAGATAAAACTGTAAAAAAGACAATCATGCTATACCAAGGCCAAATAGAGATATACCACGGCAACTACTCCTTCTGCTTAGAAGAGCAAGAGCGCCAAATGCTACTAGAGTTTGAGCAGTACAAAACCCAGCAGAAGAAAATTGAAGCAATGAAAGCTGCAATCAAACGCTTTAAAGAATGGAGAGCCATTTCAGATGACAAAAAACATGCGATAAAAGTCCGCAATATGGAAAGAAGAATAGAGCGGATGGAGCTAATAGAAAGACCCCAGCTAGATAAAGATAAGCTCCCAATACAATTTGCAGTAGGTAGCCGGTCAGGTAAGCGGGTACTATCAATCCAGGATTTAGATTTTTCCTACATCGGTAGTACTTTAGGCCAAGACACACAGCTTTTTACCGATGCTAGCATGGAGGTAATATTCCAAGACAAAGTATGCTTACTAGGGGCCAACGGCGTAGGCAAAAGCACAATAATCAAGCTAATACTAAGCCAGCTCTCCCCACAAAAAGGCAAAATAACCTTAGCCGAAAGCGCCAGAGTAGGATATATAGAGCAAGAAGTCACCTTCCACAACGAAAAGGCCTCCATATTAGATGCCTTCCGGGAAGATGCCAAAATACACGAAAACGAGGCCCGCCGCATCCTAGCAAGGTTTTATATTTCCGGCGACAATGTACACAAGCGCCTCCATAGCCTATCCGGCGGGGAGCGGGTAATCCTACGCCTTGCCATGGAGCTTCAAAGACCCATCAATTTCTTAATCCTGGATGAGCCAACCAACCATTTAGATATAGACACAAAGGAAATACTAGAAGAATCCCTAGCGGACTACAAGGGAACGATTCTCTTTATCTCCCACGACCGGTATTTTATTAACCGACTTGCCACTAAGGTGGTCTACATTCGAGATAAATCCCTTATATCCGTTGATGGTAACTTTGATGACTATGTGGCAGTAAGCAAATCGTAGTGCTAACCCATATGTTGTTGAATTTTCCAGATTTTTGTGATATGGTTTTGGGGGGGAGGCAGACAGTATGACTATACATTTTGGACAAATATACATTCAAGCTGGAAAATCGTTTCCTTTCGGCCATTTATTTCAGTTATTTTTAAGCAAACGGGTGATTGAGCTTGTAACTCCGTATGCTAAATTTATAAAAGGTCACGGGGATGATTATAGTTTAATGTTCCGTATTTCTGCAAAATGGCAACTAGCTGTAAATGAAATATGAGGCAAAAGGAGATTGATTATGGATTCAAGATACAAACAGGAAGTGCAAAAGTATGGAAAAAAGGATGCGATACTTGCAATATGTGTTTATTTGGCTATAGCTACTCTTGCCGTAATTCAGTGGTTTATTCGGGCGAACTATGATTTTACGGGTTTTTTAAGTGTAGTTGATTTACTTGCAATGCCCATCATTGTAATTGGTATTGTATTCACCCTCGTCATCGTAAAAAAGCAAGGCTTGGTTTCCATTGGTCTACATAAAGAAAGAATGTGGCCGACGCTTAAATTTGGGCTTTTAATCGCGCTTATTTTTTCAACCTTTGGAATAGTGCCAGGGTTAGTATATGGTTGGGAGCTTAATAGCATTGGAGCGATTATCCCTGTACTGTTTACTGTATTTATACTTGCAGCATTTGAAGATGTTTTTTTTGTTGGCTATCTCCAAACAAGGCTATACGGCCTGTTTAAGAAGGATGCACTAGCAATGTTTGTTGGTGCTGCTCTATTTGCGATTATACACATACCAGTTGGTCTACTTGGAGATATAGGAACAGATTTAATCTCTGCCTTGATTAGTTGGGCTATAATGCACTTGTTGTTTGTGCTTATCTTCCGAAGGCATTTTTCGCTAATCCCAGTATTCATAGCACATATGCTCGTAAACTTCTTTCGCAGAGGTCATTTATGGGTTGAGTTCAACCCATATTATAATGGACTTTGGATGTATACTGCTGAATACCTTGTATTGCTGCTTTTAGTGATTCTTGGAATAGTTAATTGGCGGCGGGTTAAGCGCGAAAGTGTGGAGTAACGATATCGGTAAAGCATTTTGTTTTGAACGTTGTTCATATATGAATTGGACGGCGTGACAATTTTATATTATAATGCAAAATAAACCAGCCAGTTTTGTCAATTTGGTCAAACCTTTTTATGGTTGGTGAATCAGGCCTCAATGGCCTATTGGGAGGATAATAAATGAAAACAATTAGTAGAGTTGGAATTGTTTTAAGTGGTCTTGGGTTTATTGCAAGTTTAAT
>Ga0123355_10002394_pt1 | contig 26504 bp, 20 predicted proteins | sample TergutEmb28metaG_3_FD_89872 | JGI IMG/M metagenome (GOLD analysis project Ga0123355, IMG submission 89872) | Embiratermes neotenicus P1 segment gut microbial communities from Petit-Saut dam, French Guiana - Emb289 P1 | ecosystem: Host-associated > Arthropoda: Insects > Digestive system > Gut ... | reverse complement strand
AGCATCACTACCCACCAGTTTAGCCATAAAAATACAACCCCTTTCATCCACAACCACCCCGATGACGATTTTTTTGCCATCAATAACGCCATAATCCACGAACACATGTTCCGGCACCAAGAGGTGGAATCTATAGTCGCCAATTTATTAAAGGATCCGGTTGTAATCAAGGGGCAACTACTTTGATTGTGGCAAAAACAAAAAAAGCCTCCTGTCATCAAGACAAGAGGCGTATAATTTCTAATCTATTACTTACTCGCAGAGTGTTATTTCAACAGTATTAGTTAGCACATCGGTATAACTAAATGAAAGCTTGCGAGAGGTATCTGGCCCTTCGCTTAGTTGTACAGTAAATATGCTGGGGTACGCATGGGATACTATCCCGCTACTTACCACAGATTTATGACGGCCCTTGTTAGTCTCAAGCCTGACTTTACTACCCACAATCTTTTGGATATCGCTTCTTACATGAGTTACATCTGTCCTGTCAAACAAGCGCTTCACCTCTCCTAATGTATAGTCTTAACTCGTCTTCTTGCTTAACCCCCTTCCGCAAACATTAGAGTATTATATCTTAAAGTCGCAGTTGTGTCAAACAATAACAGCCTTCGTTCGTTACTGATACAACAGGTTAGTGTGAAATAAAGATTAATATGAAGCATAGGTTCTCGGCTATTACCGCACGTATGTCATAAATGTAATATTGCCCTGTTCGTCTATATTATATGCAGTAAGCCCTAATATTTGGTCAAAAAAGCTTATAGGTACATACATCCTGCCGTTTTTAAGCTCCGGAGCGGCCTCAAGTGAGCGTTGCATAACTCCGTTAATTTGAAAGTTATTCTCCCCGGCAGTAAGGGTTATTACAGCATTACCATTACGCATTATTATGGCTTTTTCGTCGGAGCAGTTCCAATAGATATCTTCATCGCCACAATAGCCCATGTTTTCTAATATCTGCCTGAGTGGCATCATTTTAATCTCATAACGGTCTTGGCTGATACGATAGTTATAATGGGATACCGTAAAGACTTTAATATTTTCCAGTACAAGCTCTATTAACCTTGTAGAGTCCGGTGCGGACGAGAGTTGAAACTCGTCAAACAGCAGTACTAACGAGTGGTTAGTCAAATAAAAAGCCTGCCCTGTTGGCGGGGCAGTAAAAGCGGCGTAATATGTTGCCGGGTTTTGACGTATCATATCGGCTATTTTGCCTTCGGCCAGCGGTGTTATGTCCATGCCCACCGCATCTATTAATGTTACAAGCTCGCCTGTACGCGGGTCAAAATTAACCGAAGTCACCGACGTACGGCCTGTTACCGCGCGGGTAGTAGCTATTATAACCAAAGACACTACTTCATTTGTATAGAATATTTCATATTCAAAATCAATACTCCTGGCACGTATCCGCCTGGTGCCTTCTATTAAACTGTTTTTAGCACTGATTATCTCGCTGTTAAGCATGGCATACATAGGACCAAAATCTTCCAACAACTCTGGTATTTCACCTGTTATATCCAGGCCTTGCTGCCTCTCGTTTAAATGATGGGCAATATACATATCTTGCCGCCAAGCCGGCACGCTGGATGAAGACCTGTCCTCGTCAAAGGCGTGAACGGCTATGACCATAATCATGAAACAAAAAAGCATCGCGATGGCGTATTTCGCAAACTTGGACATGTCTGTTCACCTCCTCTAATCAAAATTCCTACACGGTTATTGAAACATGAATGTAATAGAAATACAATTACAAAACTGTTACATTTTAAGTTTTATCATAAATTAGGTTGAAGTATACCTGCAAAAGATAATAGAATGCATTCCGTAGTATATGATACGCATTCCAAGGAAAAGGGGTAACACAAAGTGAAAGCCATTTTAAAGAAGATTCGATCGACTACCGAAAAAGTTCCAAAGAAAACACGGTTAATCATCCTAATCCTAACTATTGCATTAGTATTGGCATTATTTGTGGTGTTAATAGTTACTTTAGTACGGCGCAGAGGAGATGGTAATATTATCACCCTAACCTATGCCAACTGGAACTTGGGACAAAACCGTGACAGCGCCCTGGAACTCCGGATGATTCAGTCGTTTATGGATGAGCATCCTAATATAAGAGTTGTAATTGACCAGCATGTAGCCCTACCCTGGACAGAAAGCCTAACCATTGCCGCAAACCAGAACCGCCTTCCGGATGTTTTTATGCTTGAAGACATAGGCGTAAAGGCCGCTAATGGTTGGCTAATGGATATCACCGCCAATGTATGGGCAGACGTAGATTTTTTTGACCTCACAGGCAATGTACAAGAAGCTATGCGTATAGGTGGCGTTATGTACGGTGTCCCTTTTGCACAAAACATTCACGGATACTTTGTTAACCGAGATCTGCTAAGAGGACTTGGTATTGATCCGCCATCCTTTGGTGTTTCCACAAGCAACTTTATTGAAGCTGTACGTACGGCTTCAGACCTTGGCAATAACAGTATAGGTTTAAATCAAGTTTTTTCTTTTGTGGAGTGGTTCCCAAGTGCGGAAAATGCCGCATTGGGGTTCTTCGCCTTTGACGGTTTTGGTTTCGCGCTTGACTCTCCCGAAATGCTTGAAGCGGTACGTATAGCCGCGGAGCTTTACGGCGGTGGCTATTCATTTGACGGAATTCCTGAAAATATTGTGCCTGCCCATTTCCCTTCCGGCTATGCCCTTGGGACTTTTTTGGATGGGCAAATGGCATTTTTATACGGTGACTCATGGCTTGCCGACAGGATGATTGGCCATGTTGCTTTTGATTGGGAATTTATTGGTGTGCCGGGCGGAAGCTCTGTTGTTACTTTAGAAGCTCTTGGCATATCCGCAACTACCAATTACCCTGAAGAGGCTTATCTACTAGCCAGGTGGATGGGCCATGGAGGGGAAGGCAGTCTGCGCCGCTTAGAATATGCCCGTGATATGGGCGTAATGCCCAATAGCCTGCCGGTTACCCAAAATAGAACAGTACTGGAAGAGCTATGGCATCTGTTGCCTATACCGGGGATTGTGGAGATTTATGCATCAATGGATGTGGCACTTATTGACGGGCTCAGAGTGTTACCCGGTTATATGCAGGCACGTTTTTCGGCACCCACGGGGGTAGCAGTTCCCGGCTCTACTCTAACAGATATAGGGGTTGACCCTCTTATCCGCTATAGTATTACTGGTAACGTATACTTCCCGGACTATAGTAACATAGCCGAAGAGGTTGCCCGCACTCAGCTTAATACTGCTTTGGCGGCTTTTAGATAGTACGATAATACACGGTTTGTTAATAACTCTGTTAACAATCACCGGAAAAAATGTGGATATCTTATTGCTAATCCTTAACAATTCTGATATATTTATAGGACGTTATTAAAGTTATACACAGCTTGTGGATATCAATGTGGAAAACTTGCAATAATCTCTTACAATATTCTATTGGGGGGCCGTTCATGGACGATTTATCTATTCAAGAAATATGGCAACAAACATTGCCTCTTTTAGAAAAGTCAATGACTCAGGTTACGTTCGACGTTACTATGATGTCCATGACTCCTTATTCTTACGAGAACGGCCTGTTCACCCTTAAAACCAAGGATGATTTTTTCAAACCAACAATTAAACGCCGTTATCTTTTTGAGATTACACGGTGTATTCGTATTGTTACGCAAATTGAAGATATAGAAGTCCGTATAGTATCTCCCGAGGATTTTGACGAGTCTAATCTCGTACGCCGCGAGAATTATGAGCGTACCAATCTTAGGCGCAGGTATGTTTTCGAGACTTTTGTAAAAGGCAAGTGTAACGAGCTGGCATATGCCGCCGCAGAAGCCGTAGCCGAAAGCCCTGGTAAAACAGACTATAACCCTTTGTTTTTATACGGCGGTGTAGGACTTGGTAAAACCCACCTCATGCATTCCATAGGCAATTTTGTCGCGGACCAATACCCTGATGTAAAAGTGCTATATGTAACAAGCGAAACATTTACAAGTGAGTTTATAACCGCGATAAGAGAAGACCGTAAGGATGAGTTTAAGGATAAGTACCGGGAATGTGACCTCCTGCTGATGGATGACGTGCAATTTTTAGAGGGCAAAGTAGAAACCCAGGAAGAAATGTTCCATACTTTTAATACACTGTACAATAATAATAAGCAGATAGTACTTACCAGTGACCAACCTCCAAAAGAGCTAACAGCCTTAGAGGCAAGACTCACATCAAGGTTTGCCATGGGTTTGACTGCAGACATAACCATCCCTGACTATGAAACCCGTACCGCTATATTAGAAAAAAAGCTACACATGGAGCATTTGGACATAGACCAGTCGGTAAAGGATTTCATCACCCGCAATGTAGTTTCAAATATTCGTGATCTTGAAGGTGCCCTAAACAAAATAACCGCGTACGCAAGATTAACCAATGCCCAAATATCTCTAAGCTTGGCCGAACAAGCTTTAAAAGACCAGTTAATATCAAACCAAAAGCCGGATATTACCGTGCCGTATATTCAACAGGTAGTAGCGGCTCACTACAATGTAACCACAGCAGACCTAAGCGGCCGCAAACGCACCCAAGGCATTGTACTGCCGAGGCAAATCGCTATGTACCTTAGCAGAAAACTCCTTGAAGTATCACTTCCGGATGTAGGTAAGTTTTTTGGAGGGCGAGACCATTCTACGGTAATACACAGTTGCGAAAATATAGCCAATGAAATAGAGATTGATGGAAAGCTAAGAGATATTGTTAATGACTTGGAACGAAATATTAAGGGTGATTGATTGAAAAGCATGTTAATAACCTTGTTTAAAATTAAGGTTAAAATGTGGGAAAAAAACATCGTTTTTAGGCATTGTGGATTATTGGGATAACTCTTTTTTTATCCTTGGATTTTCTACATAATTTTCTACATTACAAACATATAATTTGCATGGCTTAGGGTGGCTTTTCCACCTTTCAACAGCCCCTACTACAACAGCAACTAATAATAATATATTAATGAGCAGAATCGCGAAGTGATTGTGTGAATACCACCAAGGAGTGCCCCATGAGCCAATTAAAATTGATATGTGAAAAAACTCTCCTGCTGGACGCCTTAAACTTAGTGGGACGTGCTGTCCCCAGCCGTACTACTTTGCCTATCTTGGAATGCATTCTTCTGACTGCGGAAGAAGGGGTAGGTATTACTTTAAGTGCAAATGACATGGAGATGAGTATAATCACAACCCCTTTTGAGGCAGATATTGAAGTATCCGGAAGTGTAGCTTTAAACGCACGGCTGTTTACGGAGATAGTAAGAAAAATGCCAGGAGATTATATTCAAATTGAGACTGACGATAAGTTAATTACAAAGTGCAAATGCGGCCAAGCTAAGCTTGAGGTTTCCGGTTTGCCTGCAGACGAGTTTCCCACTATACCTGAGGAAGAGCTTGAAGCCGCTCAGGCCAGATACCGCTTAAAATCATCAATTATGCGGGATATGATTAAGCAAACTATTTTTTCTGTATCACTTGACCCTAGCAAAGCAGTACTGACAGGCGAACTTTTCGAGATTACCGATAACGCACTACGGGTAGTGTCTGTGGATATGTTCCGTATATCGTATAGGTCTGTTGCACTTTCTGATGATTCTGTTAACGCCAGTGCCGTTGTTCCGGCAAAGGCTCTTAGTGAATTAAGCCGTGCTATTTCAGGCGATAATGAAGAAGAAATCATTTTCTTTTTTACCGGAAAGCGTGTGATGTTTGAAACCAACAGTTTTGCAATGTCTGCAAGGCTTTTGGAAGGTGAGTTTATAAGGTATAACCAGATATTTAATCAAGACTTCACAACGGCGGTAGTTATAGACAGGGTAATTTTACTTGGCTCACTGGAAAGATCTGTACTGGTTGCAATGGAAAACCGGCAGATATCAATAACTTTGGATATACGTGACGATGTGTTGGTTATAACGTCGCAATCGGAGAAAGGCCAGACCTATGATGAAATACCCTGCGAGACAGACGGTACAGACATAAAAATATATTTTAATCCCCGATATCTGCTTGAGGCACTGCGCGCGATAGACGAGGAAAAAATTGTGCTAAAACTAAACACCCCAAAAAGCCCATGCACAATCCAAAGCCTGACAGGTGAATCTATAACTGATTACAAATATCTGATAGTGCCTCTTAGAGGCCCGGCCTAATGTGGGTAAAGCAAATATCCGCTAACGGCTTTAGAAATCTTTCTATTTCAAACGAGTATTTATCAACAGGCGTAAACATCCTCCATGGAGACAACGCTCAAGGAAAGACCAACATCCTGGAGGCTGTATATTTTTGCGCAATTGGGCGTAGCCCCCGTGCCGACAATAACCGCGAGCTTGTTAACTTTGAAAGAGACGAAGCTTATGTACAAGTAGAAGTAGAAAAAGATAATTATCCGTTTACAATAGATGCCTATATCCAAATAAGCGGCAATAAAACCGTAAAAACTTTAAGCATAGACCGTTCTGTTGTTAAAAATACGAGGGAACTATTTGGGCGGCTGATGGTGGTATTGTTTTCGCCGGAGGATTTGCGGCTGATAAAATCCGGCCCGGTTGAGCGGCGGCGCTTTATGGATATGGAAATTTGTCAGCTTTCCCCTGTTTACTACAGCGAGTTGCGTGACTATCACAGGGCATTAAAGCAGCGCAACCTGTTACTAAAATTACTGCGCCGGGACAGGAAGCAAATAGAGAGTCTGCCCATATGGGACGAGCAGTTAATTAAAAGCGGCCTAAAAATAATGCGCACCCGATCTATGTTTGTAAGCAGGATAAGCGCAATTGCGGCGGAAACACATGCCCGCATAACCGCGGATAAAGAAAATCTTGCCCTTTCATACCAACCCAATATACAAAACCCGGATGACTACCAAGAGTTAATGCAAAAGTCACACGAACGTGATGTATTAACCGGTACAACATCCTCAGGCATCCACAAAGACGATATATTATTTACGATAAACGATATACCGGCTCGGATCTTCGGCTCCCAAGGCCAGCAACGCACGGCGGCGCTCTCGGCTAAACTTGCGGAGATTGAGCTTATGCGAAGCAGTACAAAAACCACACCTGTGTTACTTTTAGACGATGTATTATCCGAATTAGACGGAAGCAGGCAAAAATTTTTGCTAACGCAAATAAATGATCTGCAAACGATACTAACTTGTACCGGCCTAGAGGACGTACTAACCAAAAACATAAGCGAAGCAAATACCATGCAAGTAAAAGCCGGTAAGGTATATAGATAAGCAACCAGAGAGGAAATGAGAATGGAATATACAGCTGACAGCATTCAAGTGCTAGAGGGCCTTGAAGCGGTAAGAAAACGGCCAGGTATGTACGCCCGCAACACATCTGTGGAGGGGCTTCATCACCTGGTATACGAAATCGTTGACAATGCCGTTGACGAGGCCCTTATGGACGAGTGCGACGATATAAAAGTGTGTATCCACCAAGATAACAGTGTGTCTGTAAGGGATAACGGGCGCGGTATACCTGTGGGTATACAAGCTCAGACTGGATTGCCTGCCGTTGAGGTTATTTTTACCGTGCTCCATGCCGGCGGTAAGTTTGGCCAGGGCGGATATAAGACATCCGGCGGGCTTCATGGTGTTGGGGCCTCTGTTGTAAACGCGCTGTCTGAATGGCTTGTGGTGCGGGTACACAAAGAAGGCAAGATATATCAGCAAAAATTTGCCCGCGGCGATAAAATGTCCGAGCTTGAAATTGTAGGCGATACAACCGAGCATGGTACTTTTGTCCACTTTAAGCCAGACCCGGAAATTTTTTCGGAGCTGGAGTATAGCTACGATACCCTTAAACAGCGTTTTAGGGAGATTGCGTATCTCACCAAGGGACTGACAATAGAAATTACAGATGAGCGAGTAACCCCCAATGTTACCCGTAGCTATTGCTATGAGGGCGGCATTCAGGAGTTTATAAGTTATATCAACCAAAACAGGACCCCTATAACACCGGAGATTTTTTATTGCGAATCCAAGCATGATAATGTGTTGGTCGAAATCGCGATACAGTACAACGACGGCTTTCAGGAAAATACTTACTCTTTTGTTAACAATATAAACACACATGACGGTGGTACGCATACTACCGGCTTTAGGAGTAGTTTAACCAAGACATTAAACGACTACGGTCGTAAGTTTGGCCTGCTAAAGGAAAAAGACCGTAATCTTACCGGCGAAGATGTGCGTGAGGGTATAACCGCGGTAATAAGCATCAAACTGGAAGAGCCTCAATTCGACAGCCAAGGCAAGGGCAAGCTAAATAACAGCGAGGCCAGGACAGCGGTGGAATCCGTACTTGGCGAGCATCTCACATATTTCTTGGAGGAAAACCCATCCGTTGGCAAGACCATCATAGAGAAATGTGTGATTTCAGCCCGGGCCAGGGACGCCGCCAGAAAGGCCCGTGAAGACGTACGCCGTAAATCGGCGCTGGACAGTGGGCGTCTGCCGGGCAAGCTTACGGACTGCTCCGAAAAAGACCCGGCTCTGTGTGAGATTTTCTTGGTAGAAGGTGACTCCGCCGGGGGTAGTGCCAAAAATGCCCGTACCCCTAAGACTCAGGCAATCCTTCCGCTACGCGGTAAAATCCTTAACGTGGAAAAGGCCAGGCTGGATAATATCCTGGCAAATAAAGAAATAAGGGCTATGATTACCGCCTTTGGTACGGGTATCCATGAGGACTTTGATATTTCTAAACTGCGTTATCATAAAATCGTAATAATGACCGACGCTGACGTGGATGGTTCTCATATCCGCACGTTGCTTTTGACATTTATGTACAGGTTTATGCCTAACCTGATATCGGAAGGCTTTGTATATATTGCCCAGCCGCCGCTTTACAAGGTGGAAAAGGGCAAACAAAAGTATTACGCGTACAAAGACGAAGAACTGGAAAAATTGCTGGACGAAATAGGCCGCGAAGGCAATAAAACAATCCAGCGCTACAAGGGCCTTGGTGAAATGGACGCCGAGCAGTTATGGGACACCACAATGGATCCAGAAAACAGGATATTATTGCAGGTGACGATGAACGACGCTATTTCCGCCGATTTGATATTCACACAATTAATGGGTGATAAAGTAGAACCGCGGCGTGAGTTTATAGAAGCTCATGCGACGCTGGTAAAAAACCTAGATAAATAACCCTGCTGGATCACCGCCGAGCCCTCATTTTAAAGGAGATTTAAATGGACCCAACTAAAGACTTCGACCGCATAAGCGAAAAAGATATAGTCAAGGAAATGAAGGAGTCGTTTATAGACTACGCGATGAGTGTGGTAGTATCCCGTGCGCTCCCAGATGTCCGCGACGGGTTAAAACCAGTACACCGCCGTATACTATACGCGATGAACGAGCTTAACCTTGACCCGACCAAACCATATAAAAAATCCGCCCGTATAGTAGGCGACACGATGGGTAAATACCACCCTCACGGAGAGTCTATTTATACGTCTATGGTGCGCATGGCTCAGGATTTTGCTTTGCGTTACCCGCTGGTAGACGGTCATGGCAACTTCGGCTCTATGGACGGAGACGGCGCGGCGGCGGCCCGTTATACCGAGGCTAGGCTGACCAGGCTGTCCATGGAAATGCTCACCGACATCGAAAAAGAAACGGTAGATTTTGAGCCAAACTACGACGGCGAGTTTACAGAGCCTTCGGTGCTACCGGCTAGGTTTCCAAACCTGTTGGTTAACGGTTCCGTAGGGATAGCGGTAGGTATGGCAACCAATATCCCGCCGCATAACTTGACTGATGTAATTTCCGCCGTACTTCATCGCATAACCCACCAGCAAGAGGGTGCGGAAACTCCTATTGGTGAATTAATAGACATAGTAAAAGCCCCGGACTTCCCAACAGGCGGGGCAATTTTGGGTACAGAAAATATCCGTCACGCTTACCGTACAGGCCGGGGCCGCGTGGTAGTACGCGCAGAAGCCGAAATAGAGCCGATGAGCGCCGGGCGCGAGCAGATACGTGTAACCGCCATTCCATATCAGGTTAACAAGGCTAATCTTATTATCAAAATCGCTGACTTGGTAAAGGACAAAAAAATAGACGGTATATCCGATATCCGAGACGAGTCCAACCGTAACGGTGTGCGCATAATCATAGAGTTACGTAAAGACGCTAACGCGAACGTTGTGCTAAACCAGCTGTACAAACTCTCGCCTTTGCAAGAGAGCTATGGCATTACATTGCTTGCGCTGGTAAACAACGAGCCAAAAATCCTAAATTTGGCTGAAATAATCGAGCATTATATAGCCCACCAAAAAGACGTAATAACCCGCCGCACCCGTTTTGACTTAGACAAGGCTGAGCGCCGTGCTCATATCTTGGAAGGCTTGCTAAAAGCCCTTGACCATATAGACGAAATTATCGCGTTAATCCGTTCTTCAATGGACGCGGCAGAGGCCCGGGCAAAGCTTATAGAGCGGTTTGCCTTTACAGACCTGCAAGCCCAAGCCATTGTAGATATGCGTTTGCGCGCGCTTACGGGCCTTGAAAAAGAGCGGCTTGAAAAAGAACTGGCCGACTTGCAAGTCCTGATTGCGGAGTTAACCCGCATACTGGCAGACAATGTATATCTCCTTGAGGTATTAAAAGGCGAGCTAACCACAATAAAAACCCGCTACGGAGACGAGCGCCGTACGGCAATCCTCCACGACCCGGGCGAAATCCTTACAGAGGATTTGATAGACGAGGCCGAGTTTGCCATCACCCTGTCACATCTCAACTATATCAAGCGCATACCGCTGGATACTTACCGTAGTCAAGGGCGCGGCGGGCGCGGGGTTGTGGGTATGCAAACCCGCGACGAGGACTTGGTCAAGGACTTGTTTGTTGCCCATTCTCATGACCATATATTATTCTTCACCAATTTTGGGCGGGCGTATCATTTGCGTACCTTTGAGATACCCGAGGCTGGGCGGCAAGCCATGGGTATGGCTTTGGTCAACCTTCTAAACCTGAGCCCGGGCGAGACAATAGCCGCTATGATTCCCGTAGCCCGCAACGATTGGGGCGGGTACTTGGTGATGGTTACTCAAGAAGGGGTAATAAAGCGTTGTGAGCTTTCAAATTTTGCTAAAATTAATAAATCCGGGCTTAACGCTTTGGGTATACGTGAGGGCGATAAGTTAATTGCCGTACTGCGTTCGGACGGGGAGAAGGAAGTTTTCCTCGCGACCGCCGGTGGGCGCGGTATCCGTTTCCATGAAACCGATGTACGCTCTATGGGGCGTGGTGCCGTAGGAGTCAGAGCTATGAAACTGCGGGAAGGCGACCAGATTGTAGGCGCTACCATGGCAGACGGGCAAGTGTTGCTTGTTTCTGCAAACGGTATTGGTAAATGCACGCCGCTTGCCGATTGCCGGGGCCAAAACCGCGGCGGATTTGGGATAATAGTGTACAAGCCCAACGAGCGCACCGGCCCTGTAATAGGCATAGAATCCGTAAGCGAAAACGACGAGCTCATGCTTATAAACTCCGAAGGCGTGATTATACGCATACGGGTTGCGGATATTTCTACCTATGGGCGATACGCCAGTGGTGTAAAGCTTATAAACATGAGCGAAGGGGTTACCGTGGTAGGTATGGCCAAAATCCCGGAGGAGTATGTCAGTGATAATGGGAATAACGAGGATGCGGAGTAATTTTTGTCAATTTTGCCAAAGGCGATCTTGCGTAGGTTTTGTCAATTTTGCCGAAGGCTTTATATCCCTACTTGCCAACAAAATCAACATTTGTAGTTGACGTCCACCTGTCAAACGCATATAATGGCCTTTGCCTATACGAGCATGTCAGTATTTTTGACTTGAGATGTATCATATTTATTTTTTGGAAACAGAGGTGACAAGATTGAGTAAAAGAACTTACCAACCCAAGAAGCGCCAGCGCAGTAAGGAGCATGGTTTCCGCAAGCGCATGAGTACGTCCAACGGCCGTAAAGTCCTACAAAGAAGGCGCCTAAAAGGCAGACATGTCTTATCAGCATAATCCACGTTGCTTAAAGCCCGCTTGCCGGGCTTTTGTGCCGCCTATAAGGAAGACAAGGGCGTTTAAGTCCGTATATAGTGGTGGCAGTCAAGCGGTAAACGCTTTTTTTGTTATGTACATGATGGCTAATAATACCGATTCCAACCGCTTGGGCGTATCTGTAAGCAAAAAAGTGGGTAATGCCGTAGTACGTAACCGGGTAAAACGCCTGGTTAAAGAAGTTTTCCGGCTTAAGGCAGATGTAGTTGCCAAAGGCTTTGATATTGTGGTTGTAGCCCGGCCGGCGGTTGGCGAGCTACCCAAAGACAGCTCTTTTCGCAAGGTGGACAAGGCACTTATGTCTTTGTTTTACAGGCTCAAGCTTGTGGAAGCCAAATTAGATGACCGGTAAGTTTTTAATGGCGCTTTTGCGGTTTTATAAGAGTGCTGTTTCCCCACTTTTGGGACAAAGGTGCAGGTTTTACCCTACTTGTTCGGAGTATATGTATACCGCTGTAGAGCGTTATGGCGCACGTAGAGGTTTTTGGATGGGCTTGAAGCGACTGGTACGCTGTCAGCCCTTTTCTCGTGGAGGGTATGATCCTGTGCCCTAGTTTACGGTTGTGGCATAAATTATTGAGAGGAACAAATACATGATTTTCCTTCACTCATTGGTCCCTGCTAGGGACTCGCTGGTACTTCTTGCCCGTGCCGGTACCCGCCAGGTTCAGGCAGACCCCGGCTTTATTGTTGGGCCTATTGCGGCGGTTTTCGGTTTTATTTTGAACTTGGTATTTGACCTTGTTTACGCGATAACCCCGAACAATTCGCTGGGCTTTGCGATTATTCTGCTGACAATAATCGCGATGGTTATAATGTTGCCTTTGGGCGTAAAATCTCAAAAATCCATGACAAAGATGCAACAGCTTGGGCCGGAAGTTGAAAAAATAAAGGCTAAGTACGGCGGCTCAAAAGACCCGGAAATTCAAAGGAAGATGAACGGGGAAATTCAGGCGCTGTACGCCAAGCATAAGGTTAACCCATTGGGTGGGTGTTTGCCTATGCTTATTCAGATGCCGCTGTTCTTTGGTTTGCTATATATCATGCAGCAAAGCTTCCTGTATGTAGGTACGCTCAATACACTTTATTTGGATCTTGCGTCAGCCATTCAGGCCGTGCCCAATTTCGCTTCTATTGTTGAGCCTTTGTCCAGGCCTTTTATACCGGCCGGCTGGGTGGAAACCGGTAATACTATCATAAGGCATATAAATGGCTTTGTTGACGCAAACGGTGTTCAAATAGGCCCTATGTCTTATGAAGCTGCGGTGGCTCTTGTGGGTGGCAATTATATAAACATAACCAACCCGGAGCATCTTGCGAGGGTTTTAAACAGATTCCAGGGGTCGGACTGGCAGGCATTGTTTGCCTCGGTACCGGACGCGTATATGCCGCGTATCAATGAGCTGTATAGCCATAAAAACAGCATAGAAGTATTCTTTGGCCTGCCGCTTCTTGAAAACAGCGGAATGCGCTGGCCGGGGATTATAATACCGTTCTTTACCGTGCTTACAACCGTTGGTTCTTCTTGGCTGTCGCAGCTGGTTAACAAGCCCAAGGACGATAAGGCCAAGACTCAGCAAACTATTATGATGGTTGTAATGCCGTTATTTATGGGCTTTATAACAATCACGATGCCGGCAGGCGTTGGTCTTTACTGGATATTCTCTAACTTGTTTAGGCTGGTTCAGCAAATTGTTATGAACGCTCAGCAGGGTGTTAAATTCCGTATGCCTTTTTCAAAGCCGTCGGATTTAGATTAAGGAGAGAATAATGGCCGATAGAATAGAAATATCCGCAAAAACAGTTGAGGCCGCCGTGGCCGAGGCTTTGGCAACTTTGAGTGCCGTGGAAAGTGAGGTAAAAATTACCGTTATTGACCCTGGTGCTAAAGGTGGATTGTTTGGTATTGGCGGGAAACCGGCAAAAGTGCTGGTAGAGCGCATTCTTAGCCCCGCAGATGTGGCTAAGAATTTCTTAAAAGAATTAACGCTTGCTATGAACCTAAGCGTACAGATAGAAACCCGTACCAGAGATAAACAGATATATATAAATATGTCCGGCGATAACATGGGCTTGCTTATAGGCAAGCGTGGGTATACGTTGGATGCGCTTCAATATTTGGTTAACCTAGCGGTAAACCAAAACAGCGAGCCTAACGCAAGTGTAGTGCTTGATACAGAAAATTACCGCAAGCGTCGCCGCGAGACGTTGGAGTCACTGGCACAGGGGATTGCCCGTAAGGTAAAATCCACACGCAAGAGTGTGACTTTGGAGCCCATGAGCCGTTTTGAGCGGCATATTATCCACACGGCGCTTCAAAATGACCGTTATGTGCGCACAACCAGCGAAGGTAGCGAGCCATATCGCCATGTGGTGATTAATCTTAGATGATGGGGCATTTTGCTGGCTATGATTTGGATGCCGGTTACGAGACGGACGCGGGTTTGGAATCGGATGTAATTGCCGCTATATCCACGCCTCATGGGGTTGGCGCTGTAGGGATAGTACGCCTTTCCGGAGATAAAGTGCTGGATGTTTTAAACCGCATTTTCCGCGGAAGTAATACAGGCCGCGATTGGGAATCCCACCGTATGTACTACGGGCGGGTTTGCCGGGGCGATGAAGTAATAGACGAGGTAATGGCCTGCCCAATGCTGGCCCCTAGGTCGTATACACGTGAAGATACTGTTGAAATTTATGCCCATGGTGGCGTTGCAACACTATATGGCGTCCTTAACGCCGCGCTTGAAAACGGAGCGCGCTTGGCCCTTCCGGGGGAGTTTACCAAGCGTGCTTTTTTAAATGGCCGCATAAATTTGACCCAGGCCGAGGCGGTTATGGACTTGATAGGTGCCAGTTCCTGCGCGGCTAGGCGGGCCGGGCTAAGGCAACTTGGTGGCGGGCTTGGGCGGCGTGTGGCTACAGGGCGGGATAGGTTGCTAGGTTGGCTTGCGCATATCGAGCTGTCTATTGATTATCCGGAGCATGAGGCCGAGGCTATGAACCGCGAGGCGATTTTGCAAGAGGGCAGGGCTTGGCTTGAGGATATGGAGGCGCTAAGTAAAACCGCGGCGGTTGGGCGGGTGTTGCGCGACGGGATAAAAACCGCTATTTTGGGGCGGCCCAATGTGGGCAAATCTACTTTGCTTAACGCCGTGATTGGTGAGGATAGAGCTATTGTCCATGAGATACCCGGTACTACAAGGGATGTGCTGACCGAGCGCGTACTGTTGGGTGATATAGTGCTACAGCTTATGGATACGGCCGGGATACGGGAAACAGACGACCCAATAGAAAGTATTGGCGTTGAGAAGACATACCAGACGGCCAAAGAGGCCGAGCTGGTGATTTATGTAATGGACCGGTCTAAGCCGCCGGTGGATGAGGATATGGAAATTTTGAGCAGGCTAAAAGATACGGCGGATGATGGGCCTCCTGAAGGGGAGGGCGCTCATGTTGTTATTGTACTCAACAAGTGCGACTTATCTCCGGCGGGTGGGTGGGATAAATGGCAAGAAGTATCGTCTGCCAAATACCAAATCCATCACATATCAGCCCAAAACCGCAACGGCTTGGATAATTTATACGAATCTATACAGCATATATTTATTCAAGGGCAATTATCCGGCACGAGCACAGAGTCTGATATCATCACCCGCGAGCGGCATAAAGAGCTGTTGCAATCCGCCATAACTCATGTGCGACGCGCAATGGATGATTTTCGTGCGGGAGTCGCGGAGGATTTGGTATCTATAGGGCTACGCGAGGCATATACTGCCCTTGGCGAAATACTTGGGCTGGAGGTAAGCGACGATATCGTTGATAGGATTTTCTCTGAATTTTGTGTTGGGAAGTGACGATAGTTGACGAAAAAATACATATATTTGGTGCTCCCGGTTGGGGAACATCTACAATGGGTGAAAGTATTAATACCGTGATGAACGTCATGAAACATAGATTCGGTGATATGACATTTAGCCAAATGCGTGAATCTATTGCAGTATATGGCGCGGATGCATTTAAAGATGCCACAGGGTGGGGCATTGTTTTTGATAATCCTGACGAAACTTTAAGCGTTGCCGACCCGTATGTATTGGCAAGATTATTTGGGGTTGAGTTAAATATGGAAACAATTAGGAGCAGTGGTTAAATGAAAATTACCGGCAAAATACGCATGATGTTAATCCTAACGGGGTGCTTTTATGTAGCCAACGCCGCGCTATCTGTGTCGATAGCTTTTTTATTGCAACGGGCCGTGGATGCCGCGGGGCGGGAAGATTTGCGCGGGCTTATAATTGTGCTGTCAATTGCGGCGGCAGTTTTGGTAGGCGACTTGGCAACCGGTTTGATTGCCGCACGGTTACGCACGGGGTATGTGCGGGACATGTTGCTTACGGTAAAGCATCATCGTATGTTTTTCCTGTTCTACCGCCGTGTTAAGGCCCCTAATGAGGACAGTGGCAAGGATTTGAGCTTTTTTACGGCAGATGTGGATATTTTAGAGCGTTCGTATTTCAACGCAAGGGCAAGGTTGCCGCTGTTTATAGCAACCTTTGTTTTTGCGCTGGGCTCTATGCTTTGGATTAACTGGATAGTCACCCTTGTGGCCATTGCCGTGTCTATGTTGCCAATGCTGGCCAGCGGCCTTTTTGCAAAAGGCTTAAGCCAGCGCACAAAGGATTACTCCAAAGCGGCGGAAACCTATGTAGACACCGTGAAAGAGTGTGTAGAAGGCAAGCGCGAAATAGTGGCATACGACAAGCAGAGTATCTTCCTAGACCGCCACGCCGCTAAAAACCAGCATATCGAAACAACCCGCTTAAAGCGCAACTTTTTTGAGGTGCTGGCTGGGTATATACCCGGCATAATGGGCGGGATGGTGCAAGTGGTAATTATGGGACTGAGTTGCTATTTTGTTATAACCGGAGCCATGACCTTTGGCTTTATGATTGCCATTGTGCAACTGATGAACCATGTTTTTAACCCCATCCAGCAAATTATCGAGACCATAAACAGTATGCGTTCCGCCAAGGCAATAATGGAAAAAGCACGCGAAACCAACCCGCCCGAGCCAATGCGTGAACCGATAACCACCTTCACCCACGCAATAGAAGTGCAAGACCTAGGCCTGCGCTATGCCGAGGATGAATATGTTGTACAAGGCCTTAACCTGACTTTCAAGCAGGGCGGAAAGTACGCGGTTCTCGCGCCAAGCGGCTATGGAAAGAGTAGTATCGCCCGCGCGCTGGCTCTCGAGTTTGCGGAGTTTGACGGTGCCATTACTTTAGACGGCAATGACATCCGCAACTTGGATACCCACGATTACAACAAGATACTGCGCTATGTACGGCAGGACCCATATCTGTTTGGCGATACCGCGATTAATAATATCGCTTTTTTTGACGAGCTTCCCGACCTCGCGGAAGTTAAGCGCGTACTTGCCCTTACCCGCGTGAGCGAGTTTTTGCCAGATGACGAGGCCCTTTCAAGACATATATCAAACACCTCCGGCCTGTCCGGAGGGCAAAAGCAGCGGATTGTCCTGGCCCGCGCTTTACTGCACAAGCCCAAGATACTGGTGCTGGACGAGATAACATCGGGTGTGGACTTAGAGACGGCTTGTCTTATCTTGCAAGATGTGTTCGCGGACAAGGATTTAACATGCATAGCCATTACTCACGAGAGAGACGAGCGCTTCCAAGGGCTGTTTGATGAGATTATTCATTTGAAAGATATGTGATACGTATTCCAAGTAAAACATCTCTTCAAGCTTCCCCGGAAACCGCCTAGAAGCACGGCGTTTTCCGTCTCGCTTTCAGAGTGTTTTACTAGGAATCCGTATGAGATTCAACGGAAACAAACACATGAAAAAGGGATGAGAAGGGAAAATGCCAATCCGGCTAGCTTTATACGCAAAATCTCGTGATATTCTAAAACAGGCAAGGCAGGATTTCTCCAAGCTATCCGCGGAGTTTAAGCTTGACTTGCAAATGGCTCTTTTTACGGAGTTTCCCGACTTTATTAATAACATCAAAGATTTTGATATCGCCGGCATATACGACAAGGAATTTTATGCCGTACTGCCGGAGGTAACGGCGTTGCTTGCGGACACAGCCTTTCCCCGGGTTGATAAGTCAAAGGCCTTGGTGGTAAGTATGTTTTCTGTCCCGGTAGATGATAAATCCTTTATGGAAGTGTTAAAGCGGCTACCCGGTTATGATAGCAACATAGAAATCCCAATCCCCAAAGGTTGCAAATCCGAGAATATTAGCAATATTATTTATTTCGAAAATAAAGACCGTAAGATTTACATCAAGACGGCCTTTGACTGCTATGTAACCCAGCTAAGCATGAAAGCCGCCCGGGACTTAACCGCTTCTTACGCGTTTGCATCCCCATATGTGAGCTTCTTGGTCAATTTGGAGTGGGTGGAGCGGGTTGCCGGCAGGGATGTTTTATTAAAGAACAACGAAACTTTGCCGCTTTCTCAGAAAAAGGCCGCAATGTTTAGGGAAGTGTACCGCCGGTAAAGCGGGTGAAATATTGTCTGGCTATGTCTAAATTGTAGCAAAATCTATCGGTTTTGCAGTATCTATTGCTTCTAAAAACCCTCTTTGTTAGATTAGCTTTGCTAATTAACAAAGGGGGTTTTTTTATTATGAGCAGACTCACGATCCCGTTCGAATTTGCCGGGACAGCGCCTATATTTACCGTAATGGCCGAGGGGGAGAGTAAGCAGTTTATACTCGATACAGGTTCTCCTTATATGGTGCTTAACAGTAGGTATGAGGCGGGAGACACCACGGGTACTAACCAGGTGCAGACAAAGTTCTTGCACGGCTTTGAATGGGGTGGTTTGCGGTTTAACAATCAAATGGCAATGCTAACGGATTTATCTCATCTGGAGCGGTACATCGGCAAAGCCATCCATGGGTTAATTGGTTGCGCCCAGTTAGCAGACTATGACTTGCTTCTGGACTACTGCAACCGCCAAATTACCCTTGTGGACTCATATGGAGAGATTCCGGAATTTATGAGTGGCGCCAAACATATACCTTTTACCATGTCCCAACATATCCCGGTCATACCCGTAGCTATAGGAAAGAAAAATTTCTCTCTGGGGCTGGACACAGGGGCGGAGTGGAACGTCTTAAGCAAAGAGCATAAGGGTTTTTGTTACACAAGTGGGATAGCATCCGATACTGTCTATGATACCGTCCTGAGAGCCGATGTAAATGACTCCGAAGAAGGGGTATGTATATGCTCTATAAAAAATATCGTTATCGGTGACGCGGTAACTGTGGACAGTATGCGTTTCTGCTTCCACGACATAGGCATCCCCCAGATAAAAGCCGATGGGCTTATGGGGTATGAATTGTTTAAAAGGCACACGGCATTAATCCGTTTTGCCAAAAGAGAGTTGATAATAAAAATCTCATAAAGGGAGGAAATTTCATGAATCAAATCACACTGAAAACACCGTCTTTCGAATTTGCGGGCATATGGCCCTTGGTAACCGCAACAGTTGAGGGCGTAAGCGGGAACTACCTAATAGACAATGGCGTCCCGACTCTGGTATTAAACAGCAGGTATGACCATGCGCAATCAATGCCGGCTCAGGCATTTTCGGCATCTGGTGAGTTGCAGGACATTAAAACCAGGCTCGTGTCTCATTTCGAATTTGAGGATTTACGCCTGGGCAACCAGATGGCCTTGGTAATGGATTTATCACACTTTGAAAAAGAGACAAATACAATCATCCATGGGATAATCGGCGCGTCCGTTTTATTCTCCCGCGACTTGCTACTTAACTACAGCAAAAAGCAGGTTGGCGCGTTAGAGCTAGATCCACCCGGCCTGTTGGAAAGTCTGGCCCGTGTCCTTATTGGCGAGTATCATACCATCCCCTTTCAAATGGCTAATCATCTCCCGGTAATCCCTATCCGAATAGGCGAAAAAAAGCTAAATATGGCGCTGTATATGGGGCTTGCGGTTAATACAATAAATTTAGCCCATAAGGAATATGTTCAGCAGTCAGGGTTACTATCAGGGGCGGCCCCCGCAACTATTATGGGACTGTCAACTGTAAAAAATGTAACCGCATACTCCATGCTGTCTTCCGTTGTGGGCATGGGCGGGGATGTCCCCCTGGGTAGCATGAAATTTGCGTTTGACGATATATCTATGCCCGGCGCAAACATAGACGGTATGCTGGGGTATGAATTTTTTGCGCAAAGGGTTTCTATTGCCCGGTTTAACCGCCGGGAGTTGGTTTGTTAATGATGACGGGCGAAATTGGTCAAAATTGATTTCAATGGAATATTTGTCGGGGGTAGTGGAATGGTGTATACTGTGCCCGTTGCAACGGCAGGTTTCCTGTGTTTGTAGGTGATGGTTGGTGATCCCTACACTCGCTTACGAATTTACACAAGTTTGAGAGTAAGCAGTAACGTCATTTTCACCCTTAGCAGTGTGTGTTGTATATTATATGTGTGAAATCAAGCGCAAACGTTTAATTATTGGGGGGGGCTACATATGTTTAAGAAAAGGATTACTCTCGGGACCAGCCTTTTGCTGGTGCTTTGTATTTTGGTGACATTTGTTTTAAGTGTTGGCGTGTCGCCAACGCATGTTGTAGAAGCGGTAAGTACCAATGTTACCCGTATACGCACGGCGCAAGAGTTAGCCGCTATGACCAGTCAAGGGCATTATGTATTAGCAAACGATATAAACCTGACGCAGGAATGGGTACCTATTGAAGATTTTCGGGGAACGTTTGACGGCCAAGGGCATTCGATAAACAATTTGCGTATACAATCATATGTAGTTCACCAAAGTGATGGTTTGGTGGAGCGATTCACACATGTCGGATTTTTTGGAACTACTTACGGGGCTACCGTAAAAAATATAACAATCAACATAAGCGGTGATGGCGTTTTTGGACATAATAATTGGATATTGGCAGGAGGGTTGATTGGTGCTGCTCGCAACACATATATTATTAACGCGCATGTAGTCGGTGATGTCAGAGCATATGGGCGTGGAACAGATACCGCAACAGCGGGTGGGTTAGTGGGCTCGTTAGTTGCTGGGCATGTAGAGCATAGCTCTGCAATTGGATATGTACATGCGCGCGGAAGCACACATTTTCCTGGAAACGCGACGGCGGGTGGGTTAGTTGGCGCTGCCGGTTGGGAAGCAGTTATCAGCAATTCATTTTCTGCAGGGCGTGTTTATGCGCATGTGACACGTTTTAGGAATAATGATCGGCCTCAGATTCCGCAAGCAGGCGGGCTTGTTGGTGGCGGCGGCATAGCATCAATTATTAACTCATATTCAACAAGTGATGTATATGCTCGCAATAATAAAATAGTTGGAAGTATCTCCAGGGCTGTGGTTGGGGGGCTTTACGCTGGTCCATCAAGCGTATCGGTAAGTTCGTTTAGACTATCAACGCAGGATGTCGGAGGCACGGGTGCCCATAGTAACTTTGTTTTATTAACCAATAATGGAGGCATACCTCTGACAGTTGCCCAAATGCGCACCCAATCCTCGTTCGAAGGTTGGGATTTTAATAATGTTTGGGAGTTTAGGAGTGGCGAGAACAACGGATTTCCCGTTTTGCGCAGGCAGATTTTAACGGGACTTCCGCAACTGCCGGATACGCCAGACTTGTTGCCCCCGGGCGAAACTTATCAACCTTACGAGCAGATAGCACGGTTTATAATGGCGCATGGCGAACGTGCGTACACCTATTGGAGCCATTTTTGTCATTTGACCGGTGCCACACGCGGCGGCCCATTTTTGGCGTATCGTGTAAATGGCCGTGTATTGGCCATAGATGAAGGCTATTTTACGCATATGTGGGGAAGCAACCACACATATTATTTAATATCGGCCGGTGGTGGAACCCCTAGGCTGGTAACAGACAACGATACATTGGCTAGGTTTGGCTTTCTTCATGACACAAACTTAAGAAGCGAGCAATATGTACGTAATCTTAACAACAGGATAAACCAAATGCGTACTCTGGAGCGGCACTATCAAGAGGACCTACGAACCCACAGGCTTGTTGACGCGTATACCACATTAACGGAAACAATGGTGGGCGGTATAGCCGCGTTAGTAACCCGTAGCCCGAGATCATTCCTGTTTAATTTTGCGCGCAGTCAAGTGCTGGATGCCGGTGCGCCGCAGGGCAGTCAAACAGTAAGGACCCAGCAATTTTTGCGTTCTTCCAGCCGGAATGCCCTTAACGCGTTTAATTCCAACATGGGTTTGCTGGGGTCTTTTTTAGAAGGGCGTCCGGTTTTGTACCACAATGTAGCGGTTTCTATGGAAGAAGCCCTGTGGCATACAACTATTTATGACGAGTTCATGACAATGGATATTAAGTACCTCCGCAGAGCCACCGGCGGAAGGTTTATGAGTGGCGTGCGTAATGTTCTTGGAAGCGCGTTATCATTTATTAACAATGATTTCGTAGAAGAGTTTATAACCATAAACTCTGATGTATCTACGATCCTTGGTGGTTTGCCTGTTGTATCTGTACAGCGGGGCGCGCAAACAGACCCTGATTTAGATAGGATGTTTAGCAACATTGACTTTGCGCATCGTCAGTTTATGCAACGGATGTACCATTCCTCACACGCTAATATATGGGGGAATTTGGAGCTGGTTAACTCTCCCGCATTTGGGCGGAATACACCGCCCCGGGTTTTAAACCAGACAGTTATCATCCATAGCCCTATGGATGTAGCTGTATACAACCAAGCGGGAGCAAGAATAGGCAAAGTTGAAAACGGAGTTGCCACAACTATCCAAAATCCGTTGGTCTTAATAGCCGAGGACAATTACCGGGTATTAATATTCCCGTTTGAAAGCCGGTACCGTATAGAATTAGCCGCTACGCAATACGATATTATGACATATATGGAATTTAGAGTTGATGGCGCAGGCAATATAGTTTCGGAAACAATCATTTATGGTGTAACCGTCAAACCAGGGGATACACTTAGCGTTAACCCGCCCAGAGGAAATGCAGTGGATTATAGCCGGATATTTGTAAACAATGCCCCTATTAATATCGTTGTGGATGCCACAGCTACACGTGGGGGAGTAGTTTATGGCAACCGCGCAGGTCATGTTAAAGGTGACGCGGTGCAGGTTTTTGCTGTCCCCAACGAGCGTTATAGTTTTGTTGGCTGGTTTGAAAATAATCAAAGATTGCCCCATGCCAATGAGATGTATGAGTTTACCGCAGTAAGGGACAGAACGTTGGAAGCACGCTTTGTTGCTGACAGCGCGCAACATGTGCGGCCCCCGGCGCAGTCGCCAACACCGCCGCCCCCTACGCCGAGGCCAACACAACCCCCAACACCGCCCCCTACGCCGAGGCCAACACAACCCCCTGTACAGCAACCGATTGCTCAGATGCCCTCGACAGTCAGTGTAAACAATGTTTGGCTACCAAATGCCGCCCGTAATCATTTCCGTTTTTGTGCGGAAACGGCCAGGGTATATCTGCCGGACGGTTCTGCCGGTTTAAGGGCTAACCCGCCGGTATTTACAGCCCAAGTGATGGGTGATTTAAACATACCCGGTCCGGCCACATTGTATGATGTGTTAAGCGCATTGGGTGCCAGATATTATGTAATTGGGGATGGGTTATGGATTTTTACCGCGCCTCTTGAGATGGTAGTTACAACGCCAAGGCCAACAACTCCAACGCCAACTCCTACGCCAAGGCCAACGCCAACGCCCGCTCCTGTTGCCGGGCGCACGGCAACTGTGTCTAATGTATCACAATTTCATACTGCTATGAGAGACCCAGACGTATCAACAATAGTTTTGACAAATGATATCGATAGAACCGCGTTAGGAAGCGGAAGCTTGTCTTTGCGTGCTGTAGGCAATACCACAATAACAGGCAATTTTAGAATAATCGGATATACAATGTGGGTGCAGGAAAATGACCGCCTTGTGCTTGACGGCCCTACCTTCTCTAGCAGGATTATTATCAGGGATAACGCGACATTTATTTTAAGAAGCGGGACCATAGCCTCCGGCGGTAGCTTTACGGGTGTATCTGTTGCTGATAATGGCACTTTTATAATGGAAAACGGAGTTATCGAGGGCGGACGCCAGGGTGTTGGCATTTCGGCCGTTATTTATAATGGCATTATTCCTTTTACGGGCTTAGTTGATTTGAGGGGTGGGTTAATAACAAGGAACGGAGCGGGATTGTGCCTTGAAACATTGAACGCGTCTGACGGCGGTGTATTAATAATTGGGGACGTACGTATATATGGCAATGATATTAGTATACGAGACCCCAGGGATTTGTTGGCAACGATACTGGCTCCCTAACGCGCAACCATACTATATATGACTTCCATAATCTGCTCATGCGTAAATACAGGCGAAGGCGTAAGTCTATAAGCAAGGCCGTCCTTTTCCCAAACAAAGTGGAGCATATGGTCGGGAATGTTAAGTTCGTACACGGTTACCCCGGCAATATAGCGCGCAATAGCTTCGCCGCCTAAGTAATACATCGTCAAAAGCGGCGGGCCATCTTCGCCCCTTGTGTTTTCGATAAAGATTCTTATTTCGTAACGGCAAAAATCAAAAATACCGGTGATTTCGTTTATGGTGTAGCGTACTGACACGTGCCATCCCGGTTCCGGCAGGTGCGGCCACATGTCGCGCAAGTCAAAGCATGGGGGCTGGAATTTATCAATGTGTACCGCCGGGAGCCTAAGTGCCTTACCAAGGACTGCCCGCACTTCTTCATAAGAGGAATTAAACCCCCGGATTTCTTCTTCTTGAGCTTGGGTACGTATAGCAACGCTGTACAGTTCGTTGTCGTTGGTACGGAAAAGGCTAATACTACCTACAGGATATCCGTCTGCTGTATATAGCGTATTGCCCCTGTCATCAAGGTGATATCTGCCAAAACTTAAAATACCCGGCAGTGAAACAGCCAGTTCGAAATCGATTGCGGAACCGTCTGATGCAAAAATTTGCCCTTCTAGTTGTTGATTAATAAACCGCGCCGCTTCCGCGTTAATACGGCCGGTGTATATATTCCCGCCAAGGGCCCAGTATACATGGTGCCCGGTACGCCGGCCCTCGTTGCGCTCTTGATAAATCTGCCGCCCGTAGTCGTCATCGGGAAGTAGTACTATATCCCACATGCCGCCGGTTGCAACGCGTTGGTAAGCCCTGTCTACAATTGCGTAGGCCACGGATGCGAATATTACAAATACCGCCACAATTGCCGCCGCGGTGGATAATCTCAAACGCTTGAAATGCCTTTTTGCCTGGACGGGTTGAGTTAGGCATATCTCACGCATTTGCTGGACATCCGGCATTTTTTCATGGGTTATATGGTTGATTATTTCTTGGCCTTTCATATGGTTCTCCTTTCATATTGCGTTATATTTGATATAGCGAAATAATTCGAAATCAGTCCCGCCAAGTGCGAATTTGAATTTTCAATAGAGTATGAAATAAGCAACATGAATCTTGTTGCTAATTTCATACTAAAATGTAATTCAAAATCGCACCTGTCGCCAAAAATGCGTAGGAACGTTCGCATTTTCGGCTCGGGCGGGGACTGTTTCTCATTGATTTCGCAATAACTAACGGTTGGCCTGCACGGTTTTATCAAAATCCGTATCAGGTCAGCACATTGCGCAACCCTTTGAGGGTGCGGTATAGCTTATTTTTAACCTGAGACTCGCTTATCGCAAGCGCCTCCGCTACCTCCGCTATGGTCAGCCCCACATCATAAAATAGATAAAACACCTTTTGCACAACTTCTGGCCGGGAGTAGATATACTCCTTGGCCGCGTCCAAGGTGACGTTGTCCACCGCAAAATCCTCTGTTAAAAACGCGTTCGCTTCAAGCTCGGATAACGCCATATCGCCGTCATCATTTACTGCGCTTGATGAGACAAACATCCTTAACCGCTCCTGCAAGGAGTAGTATCTGGCAAGTTTTTGCCTTGCCAGCCGCAATACAAAGGCTTTGTTGTTGGATATGTAGCTTGGCCCGCGCTTTTTAAGGACTTGGTACAGCTCCATATAAGTGTCTTGGAATATATCGCTAATATCAGCGGTGCGCCCGCATTTGGCTGTGATATACGTAAGCGCCGCTTTGCTTGTGGCATTGTATATTTCATCAAACCGTGACTCGGTGGATGGGCCCGTCATCAAATCACCTCACTACTATTAAAGCGGCGCGGTTGCCGTAAAAAGTTTCAACTTATTTTATGAAAAGGGCTGTCCTGAAACCACCCCCTAAAAGCAAATGGAATCGCCGTAAAAAAGGCACCAAAAGGGAAGCCTGTCCGCAAGGATGGGCTTTTGTGCGAAAGGAGACAAGAAAGCTAATT
>Ga0123355_10002393_pt1 | contig 26523 bp, 22 predicted proteins | sample TergutEmb28metaG_3_FD_89872 | JGI IMG/M metagenome (GOLD analysis project Ga0123355, IMG submission 89872) | Embiratermes neotenicus P1 segment gut microbial communities from Petit-Saut dam, French Guiana - Emb289 P1 | ecosystem: Host-associated > Arthropoda: Insects > Digestive system > Gut ... | reverse complement strand
CCCCAAACCTGATAATATTCTGATTGAACGCATCATTTCAAGTGCTATTGACTTCCAGTATTTTGCGTCTTTTGTGGAGCAGTTAAAGTTACCAATTAACAGATTTCCATGTAGCTCCATGAAATACATCAGATTATACAGTTTTCCATCTAATACAGGATGTGAATATTCAACATATGCTATGTTTTTACCTGAAATAACCTCTACACCATTTTCCCGTGGCTTTACACCAGGATTAACTCTACGCAGTGCACCCATCATAGTATCCCTAACAGTTTCTACTTCTTCATTTTGTACAGGGTCTGTTTCATAACTAAGCACGATATTTATTGAATCTGTTTCGTCCGTTAAAATGGTTTCAGGTCTTTGTTCATGAGGATATTTGATTTTTGCTGATTCAATATCCATTGGCACAAATGCTTTAGGTATCATCATTGCTAATCTATTATCTACAAAGATGCGCTCCTCAAAGTCAAACCATTCTCCATTGATTTTTAATCCTGTATAAATGGTATTCATTTCTGCGTCTTGCTCTATTTGGGACTCGTTGATGCTTGCATCTATCGTTACTACACTTGCTGTTGGATTTTCTACATCATCAAGCATTCGGACAATTTTTTCGTCTAAAAAACTACTCTTTTCCATCGTTGATTTCATCTCCCTGTATTTATGCTCACATTACAAACAGAAAAAGTACCATTCTATATAGCAATCACTATTGCACTTGCATTATCACCACGTTTATCTGCCTGTTTTACAGCTTCAATGATTGCATTTGCTTTGCGCTGGCAGTCACGCCCTTTTTTCAATATGTTCTCTAATTCTGTGTACGATACTATGTCATGAACTCCGTCTGTCATAAATACAACTATATCCCCACGGCGTAAATTAAGGGGCGTATCAAATATTTCAATATCTTGGAACTCTTCTTGTCCCACAAAATTGTATAAACGGCGTTCTTTTAGCAGGGCAATAGTGGTTTCTTTTGTAATGCTACCTTGTCGGTATTTTTTCTCCGCAAGTACATCAACAGTATGTCCTTCTGTTACAGGGATTAATTCATTTCTGCGGAATACTGCAATCTGCACATTGCCAACCGTCGCATAGTAAAGTTTTTTCCGTTCTAATAATGCAATAGAAACACTTGCACCGCTGATACCATCATCCAACTGGTCTAATATTCGGCGGTTTGCAAGATTTAATGACTTTTGAAAAAAATAGTTAGGGTTTTTGAATGCATTGCCAACTTCAAACTCATCCAATACAGTTTCAACTAACATTGTGGAGGATATCGCACCTGCGTAATTACGCCCTATTCCATCCGCAAGCACAACCATAGCCCCACCCGAACGGCGTGTTATGGCATGGAAGTCGCTTTGGACTTCCATTATGCCTATACTTTGGGCAAAGCCTACTCGTTGTACATTGCTGAACGCCTCTTGGGCTACAAACATCAAACGTACAATAATTAATAGCACCAGAATCACTACAAATCCTTGAATAATTAAATGTGTTGTGTTATAGGTTATAGAGTTCAACATTTGTATACCTCCATGGAAGTCAGTATTTGTTACACTCCTGCATTATCCCAATTTAACAACAGTTGTTGACCTTTTCCAAATGTAACAAATAATTTTTCATAGGGTGAATCTGTAAACCCCCTGAATCGTCCTTCAATTTCACTTTCCATGAAATTAAAGATTGAAGAAAATACTTCAAAATAATTCTCTATTGGTACATAGGCATAAATAAGACCTTTTTTACACACCCATACTGATCTATCAAACTGATGCCAACCAGCACGAATAATTGGAACAGCGTTACTTTGTGTTTCTGGAGGCAATAAATTTTTATAATAATTATACTCATGACATACGCCTACTGTTGTAAATGTATAATCCAGTCCACTAATAATAATTTTTCCACAGGAAGTTTCTAGTCGAAAATACCAAATATGTGACATATTATAAAATTCTGACAATATATCACTCATGGCATTATTTAGTTTATATCCGTATTCTCTGTGTCGTATTTCCTCTTGGCTAATATCAATATTCCTTCCATTATACCAGCCTGCTAGTTTTAGCACTTGCATAAACAAGGGAGTATCCCTGTTCAATTTAAAAACATTATTAGGCATATTATTCATACAATCCCCTTTTTGTCAAGGTTGGGTAGTATTTTTGAGCAAAATGCGCTCAAAAATCTCCACCCTTTCCTTGACCTCACGACCATATTCAGAGTTATCTACTACCCACACTAATCGGCAATAACTCGTTAAAATTTTATTAAAAAATTCAATTATGAATCCAATATTAAAATATTTAGTATTTAAGAGCCAGTAATTCTACAATTTTCCTCTATGAATCTGTTTGCTTCATTTTCTCTTCCTGTAAAATCTGGAAACAAGATTCCCAATTCACTCAAGACCCATTGACATGCAAGACATGCTCTTTTGAAATCACCTGTTGAGTTATCAACAGCAATAGACGTACCCCCTTGAACAAAGCTTCTTAGTGCCATAAAACCATCTACTGTCTTTGGTAAGTTATGCGCAAATGCAATTCTACTTAAAATTGCAACTTCAGCACACCAACTAAGACCTGGAAGGTTAAGTCCAATATTATCAATATCACTCATTCCCGCTAATACATACAACCCTAAAACAAGGTTATGCGTATTTCCATACGTTCCAAATAAAGTATTTATTGGATCTGTCACCTGACTCCCATTAATCATAGTTCCCCCACTAAATCCATTAACAAAACCACTATCCAAAAGATTGGGGGTAACTGGAAGATTAGGAAGATGCATTACTGCTGATGCTCCTCCTGAACCAGAATCAATAGGTGGTAGCCCTATTAAATTAATTGCCAATCCAAAGGGGTCAATGCTATTTAATGTATTGCGTACATACCCATAGACCGTAGGATTGCCACCAAAAAGTCCAATAGGGTCACGTTGTGTATAGATGCCTTCATCTGGCATATAATACCTAAAGCGATTGTAATACAATCCTGTTTCTATATCTTCATATTGCCCAGGAAAACGGAATGGCATATATGCTTCATGAGTAAAACATTCTGGGAAATTTGATTTGAATCCTGTAAGAACAATTTTTGTTTTACCAATAGTTTTTGTATGGTTCTCAGAGTGTTCTCTGCCCCAAATATCAAATGTTTTGTCCCAAACATTATTGCCATTTGAATCAATCATCTTTGTTGGAGTACCTATATGGTTGTTAATGATAGTATAGACATTTGCTCCTATCAGTTTTGCAATAGGCGTGAAGCTCTCGTTTTCAAATATCCATGTAGAGATAGGGGTAATTGTTGGGATAACTTCTGGAGTATTGTTTATTTCCATCCATTCATGAACCATTTTGTTTCCATCCCAAACATATCTAGTAGTCATACCATCAAAAACTTTACTAATCCTCCTTGCAAGTGCATCATAGGTGAAAGTTACAGATTTACCGTCAGGACGAATGACTTTTTGTAATAGTCCACAAAAATGATAGATATATTTCCATATTTCTCCATTAGCTTCGATTTTCTCCACTAAGTCCCCGCAGTCATTATAGATATATTTGCGATGCTTTGATAATATAAGCTGACCGCCCTTGTCATATTTGCGGTCTATCTTACTTCTGGTTTCATAGACTTGCCCTACATCATCAAGATAGCGTATTGTTTCTTGGGTTTTTGTACCCTTTAGAGTTTCTTTTTGAGGATAACCAAAAATATCATAGGAATATTCCAGCCCCATATTTGTTATATCATCAATTATTGATTCTAGCTTGTGTGCTGTACCCCAAGTATACTGACGCTTGCTACTTTCACGTTGATTTATACATGTTCCTTGTAACATTGGTCTGCCGTAGTAATCATAACTCCACGAGTCCTTGATTTCACTTTGCGGTATTTTTGTACCTGTGTTCATAGAGATTGTACGTTCAAGTAATTGACCCACTATGTTATAGGTGTGGGATGCTTGCCAAATATCTCCTGTACTTTCTTCTGAGGAATACTGTGTTGTTCTGTTTGTTGTGTTCAAATCAAATGAAGCAGATATATTTTTAACTTGTCCAAACTTGTTGAGGATTGTATCTACATTCAAGCCAATACTTGTTTTTAAATTAACTCTCTTGAATGCATGGTCAGTAGAGTATGTGCTTTCAACTGAATGCTCATTCTGCATTTCTTTTGTTAAGTTGCCCAACTTGTCATATTCAAATCTCAATACAGAGTATTTATTTCTTGCACTGAGAAGTTCGCCTCTTATACCATAGGTAAATACTTCTTCTTCTGTTTCTCCTGTAAGTGAACCATTATCATAAATTACTTTGGAAAGGAATCCATCCTTTCCATACTGCATGAATATCCAATTTGCTGTATTGCCACGCTTAATACCTTTCATCTTGCCTGCTGGAGTATAGATGTATGACTTTCGTACACCATCATAGCCTTTTTCCGTAACAACTCTACCCATAGAATCTCGCTCAAATGAGTAATCCTCTCTGGACTCATTTGTTATACAGGATAATTGATTCTCTGTGTCATAGTCAAAGTTTATTTTGCGATGTTGCTCTGTTCTGGATGTTATGCTACCTAGTGGATTATATGCAAAACGAATTTCCTGTTCGCTATCCTTTATCCAAACCATATCATTATAGGCATTGTATTTGAAGTTCGTTGTGTTACCATCATCAGAAGTAAAACGTATAAGACGATTACTTTTGTCATAATTCATTATATTTACTGCACCTAATCGACTTGTGGCTTTAATGCAATTACCTTCATCATCATACTCCATTGTTTCAATTGAGTTGTTTGCATAAGATATTTGAGTTATATTTAAGGCTTTATCATATTGTATGCTTGTTTTTAACTCTAACTGGTTCTCTCTAGTAGTTAGTTCTGCAAGTAAGCCATTTTCGCCATATGTGTAGGTAGTTATTTCGCCTGTTGGTGAGATGGATTGGTAAATGCGTCCCATTTCGTCATAAATCCATGTGTTTTCTATTGAGAGTGGAGCTATACATTTAATGACTCTACCTCGTTCGTCATACTCTATTTTGTGTACTGCACCATTTGGCTGTGTCATTTCTGTTGGTTGTCCAAAGTCATTATAGGATATTTTTACTGATTCGCCATCTGCGTTTATTATGCTAGTTATTTCGCCATATTTACTGTGTTCATATATTGTAGTGTAACCATTTTGATGAGTTATTTTCTCTAACATCCTATCTTCTGAAAAGTGAAGTATTTCCTTATGTCCAAGACTGTTTATAACTATAGTATGATCCTCATAGTATTCAAACCAATATTCAAGAAAGCGGTCTTCGCCTGTTGTGTACACACACTTTGCACTATGGCCTTCTCCTATATATTTCCATATAAAAATATCACCTTCCATTGATGTGCGCTTTACCAATAAATGCTTATCATATTCAAAATGAGCAGATTTGTTATTTACATCTACACGTTGTACTAAGTCAAGATTTGAATCATAAACATATTGTGAAAGAATTTTTCCACTGTATTGTACTTGTGTTATCTGCCCCATTCGTGTGGTTATAACATCAAATACTCTGCCTGCTGTATCTATTATAGATGACAAGTTGTGTAATGCATCGTACTTTAGAGTAATTCTGTGTTCTCGCGTTTCTGTTTCAATTTTCATTAGATTATAGATACTTGTGTTAGGCTTGTGTTCAAATTTATAGTATAAACGCTCCTCATAGTTAAAGATTTCATAGCTTTCACTGTTTTCGTCAAACGCTAAAGTCATTTTTGATTTGCGATTTGTGCATATTTCGTTGGATTTCAAGTGATTAAAGCGTGTTCCTTGTCCATTTGAATCAACAAAAGCAATACCATCATTTTCAATAATAAGATAGACACCATAAGAAAAACCACTACCACATCCAAAATGGCTAGGTTTTTGAGCTATATTTCTGCTACTCCAACTACGCTTCCAAACAAGAGGGATTACACCAGGATATTCAAAATCAACAGTATTATAATAAACGAAACCATACACAGCATTTACAGGGTCGCCACGGAACATACCACTAGCTGCACCTGTAATAAAATCCTCTATGAAATTTTCTCTGCCAGCATTAAAAGCACTTTGACCTGCTGCAAATGAGTCAAAAGTTTCACCTGTTAGGATAGAGTTAAATATGTTGCCACCTGTATCCATGAATGCATTTGATATGGCACTTGTTAGAGAATTATCCAAGCCTCCTATAATTGCATTTGAAAACCTTCTTGCAAGAACGCCAGGGACTGCATTAGGATTAACCCCCCTAGAACCATCGAGCTTTCTCAAGAAAGTGCCTGGACACATGTGTAGTTTTTCTGCTAATGCACTAATTGTACCCTCCATACCAAAGGATATTAAACCACTTCCCACCCCTCTGAGTGTACTCCTCCAAAGGTCATTGAAGGTCAAATTACCATCTATCAAACCATTTACAGTTGTGCTTGCCACACTTGTTGATACACCAGAGGCAATACTATAATTTAAACTCTTTTTAAAAGCAGCTAACTTTAGTTTTTTTGCTTTTAGTGCTTCTACTAAGAGCTTCTTTTTCGCACTAAATCCACCACCAATTGCTCCTACTAATGCACCAATAGCAACAGCTCTTACAAATTGTGCCCAAGTGCTATTGTTTCCAGACCTTACATCATGAACGAGTACACCAACAGCAGCTAAAGATGCACCTAATACAGCCCCTCCAATTGCCCCAACAAATATCTTGCTTCCAAGAACAGCTAGTCCAGCAACAGCTAGTCCACCAGTTGCAATTACTGCAACTGCCACGGCTGCTACTACAATCCCAACCACAACAGCCCTAAAAATTGAACGTGCTAAACTAAACTCACCTTCTCGGGGAGCATCATCAAATCGGTAGTGTTCGCCATATATCCGTGCTTGAAATATACCATGGTCACCCGTTACATCAAAGCGTGAATGTAATATCAGAACAGTAAAATCATCAGGAATTACGGTTTCGCTACCTTTGTTGTCGCTTTCAAAGATTTCTTCATCATCACCACTTTGGCTAAATGGTAACATTGAAGCGGATCCTATCGCCACAATTAGAGATTCAAACATTGTTGCAGATATTGTCCGCATTATGTTGATGTATTTTTCTTGTGGCCTAATTGCAAATATCACAGTTGGTGCAACAAATTCTATATCACCTTTTGCAATAATTGATATATCATGATAACTATGGAAAAGCATTTTTTCTAAATCATCTAAACGAAATAATACTGGTTTTTCTTCGCTTCCTGCTATAAAACTCATTTTATCAGGGAAAATCAACATTCTTTTATCATGTTCTGTTGTAAATGCACGTAAGTTAAAGTCATCCATTCCTGAACATGCGACACTTGCTTCCTCATCACGAGGACTATTTGTAGCCATAGCACAGCGTTCATCTTCATTGGGCAATAGTAAACTTACTTGTGTTCCCACAATAGGCATGGCATACATTAAATTTCCTGTAGTTGGTGTCCATTTGAATGAATAATCAGAATTATCGTCATCATCTATATCTAAATGCACATTTACTGTTTCTGCATCAGTTTGTGTTACTTTCCCCTTTAGAGACATCCCTATAGCTTTTTCATTAAAAACCTTACGTTTAGAGATTAACCCTGGTTTACCTAATGTGTAATCAAATTCAAGCATAGCACGCTTAAAACATGCATGTTTCTCACAAATTTTTATCGTCGTACCATTTATTTCGCCATTATCACCAATATTGTAATCTTGTGTGCTTCTAACTTTGAAGTATACAAAATCTGTTGGTGTTAGCCCAGAAGACCTTCCATCCTCTGTATAGTAATTTTGGCTAACTCCTACTTTAAAGTGGATGTTTTCAAAAGTAGCATTTTCTCCATGCTTACTTATCCCAAACCATATATTTACCTTTGGTACTGTAACATCTGCAATTACAGGACTATTAAAATGGCTTGCAAGTCTTTTGATAAATTCCCAATCTGTTTCTAGGTATTGGATTATTGGGCTACCTATAGGAACATCTTTACCTACAGAGAAGATTCCTGCCCCATTAGTGTCCAATAGAACCTCTCTCACAACATCTTCATAAGTCATACTTATATCTTGGAATGAACGGCTTTTTCTATCTGTATCTAATAGATATGACCCTGTGAGAATAGTTATTTCTAATCGATTTACATCATGCTCTGATATAAGTTTATATTGAGTAATTATCCCACTAAAAATAGGACTATCAGGATTTTCTTTATGGATTAATTCTACTGCCTGACCGAAAAATTTCTGTTCTATGTTAGATATTGTTTCTGCCGCGTCACCATAACCCCTGATTATCATTTTTCCATGTTCATTAGGGAGTACGCATATTTGCACATCCAACAAAGTGGTTAAAAACGGGATTCCTGATACTATTAAATTGTCATGAGTTATTGCCTGTGTTTGCATTTTATTTTCCACCCTATCTAACATAGTTGAAATGATATTGTTATGATTATTCACTTTATAATTGGTCTTGCTCCGCAAAACGCTCGTCAAGGATTTGTCCAGAATCCACAACCTCAATAAATCCACCACAACGGCAGACTAAAACGGATTCTGTAGTTACGGCTGGATAACCCTTGCTTGGGTCATCATTTGATTTACGCTTGTCAAAGGGGTCTTTCTCCCCATTATCAACTATACGAGTATCATTGTGAGTACCAAGCCAATAGCCTATTATTGTTGGTGTGCAGGCTGTGCCTCTTACATTGCCTAAATCTTCATCATCATCCATTTCATCGCCCGTATAACTATTATATTTGCATTTCTTTAATATTATTGTGGGAGGACGTGGTCTAAGCAGATAAATGTCTGGTGATTCACACACACCAAATGTTGTAATATTTTTATCATCACCTGGCACACAGTCTAACTTATGAACCATTGGTTCACCTGTGATGTAAATTCCATGGTCTTTTGGTAGGTTTAATTTCCTGATATGAGTACCCTTGTTACAACGCAACTTAGCACCACGAACGGCATACAACTCAGGAATAAAAAGTTCTTCTGCTACAAAAGGTTCAAGTTCAGTAGGGCAACCATATATGTCTGGGTATGTTTCTCGCCTTGCTTTCTCTTCGTACCATTCATCCCTCCGTCGATCCTGCTCTTGATTCCACAAATATTGACGTGCTTGATTACGTTCTTCTAAAAAGCTATTTCCACGTTCCCTAGTGTTATCATCCATATCTTCATGAGTACCTATAGTTGATAATCGGGAATTACCTTCACTATCTGTTGTTAAAAGTTGGTTTCTCATCTCATTACGTTCGTCACGCTCAGATATCCCCCTGCTTACCGATTCCCATGTGCGTTGAGCAGAATCTACCATACCAGCACCAAATTCTCTAGCGTCAAAGTTATCAATGAAATATGCTGTATTTCTTAATAGTTCTTGTCCACGTTCTATTGTGCTATCTGCAAAATCTCTAGCATCAAAATTTGAAATGGATTCTGCTAGATTACCTGCAAATTCTCTGGCATCAAAGTTTGAGATAGATTCAGCTATATTATCAAGGCGTTCTCGTCCACTTTCCATTAGGTCATTACGAAACTCATTGAAACTGTCCCACTCTTCACCCAGAAAGTCCCTGATATTGTTACCAGTAGTTGTAATAGTTTCTATTGCATTACTTCCCATCTCTACAAGATTTTCTGCATGTTCAATAATTTGTTGTGCGTTCCTTGTGGCAATGTCTTCTATTGGTCTAATCATAAGATACTCCTATTCCAACTCTACAGGGATGAGTTTTATTCCCATTGTGTTACGTCTTAAAATACTTTCTGCTAAATCTAAACTGATTACAGGAAGGTCACTATTGAACTTCTCCAGCCAAAATATATGATTACCTCGTATCTTTTCATAAATAATTATGGGGGTGTCAACAAATTTTGTGTTGGCATTACTTAATTCACATTTAAGTGAAATGCAGTCAACACGAGGAAGTATTGGTAAGTAATACAGACATGATATGTTGTTTTTTACATCCAAAAGGATAATCTGTCTGCTAGGCATACGAGGGTCATATTTGGAAACTGTTTTGTACACTTCCTCTTCAAATAATAAAAATGGCATAGTTATTAATCCTGTATGAAGTGTGTTTTCATCGCTTTCGATATGAAGCAGAGTTCGCTTTTTTATGGTTTTCCATCGTGACAAAGTGATATCTCGTTTGCTTATTTCATTAGAACCCCGTATTATGTTAGGGGCTTTGCATATAGGGTTTAAATCCATAATAAAATACTTCAAATATTGTTACCCCCTTCCATATAACCACCAAACACTATAGACAAGTTTTTATCCAGTTTAAGATAGTTGAGTTCAGGTATTTTGAATACCTCAATCATAATATCCTGTATGATTTGACGTGTAGCAGGTATTAGATAACATTGGGCATATCTATAGCTTATTTCGTATACCTCATACTCTGATATATGAGGATATGGCTTTACCATTTGTTGCATGGTTTCTGTATCTGGCTCTACGTATTGAAAAAAGAAATCTGCTTTCCAATAAACAGATGTGTCATCTGTGTCTAGCCAAAAGTTTTCGTCATGCATTCCTAATCGGAACTCATAACTTTTTGTTAGCAGACTAGAGCGCAAAAAACCAATATGCATATATGCGATAGGGGCTTTAAATCCTATTGCCTGTTCTTTATATACCAACCTACATAACTTTAAGAAATGTAAAAGGAAATCGTCGATTATTTCTTGTTTGTTGTTTTCAAAATACTTCAGAATCTCTATTGTGTTTTCGTTTAACTTATCTATTAGAAAATTCTCAACATATTCCAGTGGGTTATGTGTACTATTCGTAGCATGTGTATTCACCACTTTACACCTCTATCTATTCCATACGGACTTGAGCTCCAGCAAAAGCAATATTTTCTCGAATTTGTGTAATGGTTTCACCCTGCTTCAATAATATTTCATCAGGCGCAAGTACAGAAATATTGTTTTCAGTACTAACTATTTGGATTAGCTTGTCTGATTGTATGAATACATCTTTGTCACTTACAATTCTTATACCTTCATCATCCATCAACGATATAGACATTCCAGCATTGTTTGTAATTATTAATGAATCTGGAGTGAACAGTATTTCTTTGTGATGTTTGTTCATAATAGATTTGAAATCAGGATTTGCACGTTCACTACTGTCTGATGATTCCAAGTGGGTGGAGCTGATAACATATGCTCCCGCTTCATCTTCATCAGGACAGTACATACGAATTTCATCACCGATTTCGGGCATGGCATACCAACCTGTGCCATCTGGACTTGAATATACTGTTGAATAAGGAAACCAACGAGTGCCAGTATTTACTGCATTTTCGTCATTAGTAAGGGATATTTTCACTAAATCCCTCATGATATCTGAAATCTTTCCAGCGAAAGAAGCACCTATTGCACATAAGTTATATTCTTTAGGAAGCACAAACCCTGCTAAGGATTTGAGGTGGTACACATGCCATAGCTCATAGCCTTCAAATTCTGTAGTAATGCGACTGATATAGAGTCCTTTGCCATTTAAGGTTATTTGGTCACCCAAGCTGAATATATCCCTATGACGCAATATATGATATAGCATATCCTGTTCTGAAATATTCACATTTCGGCTACGCTTGTATTTGAATTCTTCCATGTTTATATGCATTTTAAATATCCTAGTATCAATTGTAGCTACTGATGAACTTGGTTGAACTCCAAAATAATATTTAACTCCACCTACTTTAGAATCAGGGATAACTACGCAATTAAAATGACTAGCTAGACGTTTTGTGAATGCCCAATCTGTTTCTCTATATTGCATGATTAGGTCATTAATGGCTTCACCAGTACCTTGCTTCATAATGAAGTTGCCCTCTGGGTAATCATTTGTATAGGATGCGAGAATATCATCATAAGTAATACTGGATTCTTGATAACTGCGAGTATGCAACATGGAGTCCATTAAGAAACTTCCTGTTTTTGCAGTGACAGAGAGTACATTCACATCATTTGTGGATTCTATTTCAAGTGAAGTAATAACCCCATTAAACCATAGGTGTTCATCATCTTCATCTGTAATCGCAGATATTTCTACCCATGTTGAACCAAAACCCATAGATAAATACTCAAATGTTTTATCGTTAGGAATAATTCCACTGAATGTTACTGTGCCATGAGTATTTACTTCTTGTTCGCCACTTAAAGATAGAAGATTTAAAATCTCAAAAGGCTCAATTTTGATATTGTGGTCACGCAATGTTATCAGTCCTTTGGTTGAATTTTCAGGATTATTACAGTATATTCTTGTCTTGCTTTATACTGTTTCTTTAGGTGGTTCATTTGATGGTTTTGGATACTTGATGCTCTTTAACATTTGCAAAGCAGGTTCTTTCCAATTCTCACTCAGTTCAAACAAACAATTGAAGACACCATGTAGTAATTGCCCTTTTGCAGGCGCAAGAAACATTAGATTATACATTTCCCCATCAAGGGCAAAACTTCTAAACTCAAACCATGACAACTTGAAATCTTCTAGTTGTTCAATTCCAGTTTCGTAAAATTCTATTGCTGGGTTTGTTTTCTTTAATGCGTTTTTTATTTCTAGGGTGTCATTTTCTAGTGTTTCATCAGTTGCAGGGTATTCAGCAATTAGAGTCATGCCTAGATTAACGCTTGTATCATGGCTTGTTTTAATGCACTGTGGACGAAGCTCTGATGGATATTTATTTCTAGCTTCTTCATTGGACATTTCTCTAAAAGTTGATGGTATTAATACTGTAAAGTTGCCTCTAATTGCTTCTACTTCCACAAATTCAACTAATGAGTGGTCTATATAAACACCTTTTTCAATATCAACATTTTGATTCTTTTGTTGGTTTCGCATTGAAATTATTTTTTCATCCAATTTATCCATTTAAACTGTTCTCCTCATACTAGCACATAGCTTTAGTTTCTTGATTTGTTCACTCACTGTATATATCCTATCCATGCAATCATAAGCTGAACAATACAACAAACTCATCGCGCTCTCACAAAAGCGAACTCTGTTTCAAGCTCAAGTTCAGGAAAGATGTCTGCTAGAGAAAACATACTATGAACCATATCTACCATTAGAGTATCATTATTAATCACTCTAACAAGCCATTCCATTGTTATTTCAGCACCAGCTTCTCGCATAACAAATGACAGAACTCCATCGTCGTAGGAATAACGCACTGTAATATTTCCACTTCCAAACACTGGGAATGTTAATTGGTTGCCACTGAATTCTAACCACTCATATCCCATAGAAGGCATACCCCCTATGGCATCTTGCCTAATGAATCTTCCGTCAGGTACTGGAAGTCCACCGCCACCAATACCCAGCAAGCCACGAATGTTAAAAGGATTAATAAGAAATATAGCAAGAAACGCAATACCTATTACAATTACCCCGCCTATTTTAATGCTTGTCTTATTTTGATTTATGTCACGTGCCGCATTATTAGCTTTGGCAAACATTCCACTAGCTACAATGCTAGGCTGGGATGAGCCTTGGGTCTCACCAACCTTTCCTCCACAGTGATTACAAAACGCACTAGATTTTGTGAGTTCTTTTCCACATTTAACACAAAACATAATCTATCCTCCTGTAAGTTTTTAACTATTAAATAAACTGAATATGCCTGTCAAATATTCCTCATAGCAACATTCAGTAGGTTCACCTCTTTGCCATAATCCCTTATGAACAATTCTTGTTTTTATGTTTTCAAGTTGTCCATATCCATTTGGATATCCCTGTGAGAACTCTCCCTTGTAAACCAAGCCACCATTATTTTTGCTTGCAATAAAAACACCATAGCCACAATATCGCTCTCCTACAATGCCACCATAATACTCACCATCATCGCTGATGATACATGCATAACCATTCAATTTTTCATTCTCATCAACTTGCCCCCAGTAATACCAGTCACTAAATTTCTTGATAACATGATTAGCTACTTCATTTATGGCATCTTCTTTGGCTTTCTTTGCATATTTTTGAGCATCTTTAGCCATTAATACTGCGTTATTAACCTTTTCAAGTGTTTCTTGTTTATTTGTTGTATTTTGCTCGGATTCTGGTTCTTTCTTGTCATCATTAGTTTTTACAAGATTATGAGAGCGGGCAATAATTATTGATATTAAAATTATCAAAGCAAGATATAACGCAAGGGTTAGCGTAGGAAATCTATTAAAAAGAAAAGGGAAGAATCCAATAACGAGAGGTATCAAAAGAGTTAATTTATCCTTAGTGGACATGATACACCCCTAATCCCACATAAAATGCTCACCGCAGAACGGAACAAACAAAAACTGCGATTCCCCTATTTCAATAACATCATAGGGGTTTAGTGGTGTTGGTACATAAACAGCTTCATTATTCAGATAAGTAAGTCCACTGGAATCCCCTGGAAGCAATACAGTTTCTTTCTTTTTCTTATCAAAGACGATTATTGCATGATTGCGCCGTGCAATCTGGTTATCACCTAAGATTTGAATATGCATATCATCGGCTCTACCTATAAAGTTTTTGCCGTCACGCACTTTGTAGTCTTTTCCTTGTCTTGCGCCTTCAATGCATACAATCCAACCACATACAGGCTCTACTTCGTTATAATTCAGAAGTGATTCTACATCATCATCTGTAATCTTTGTGTCTACTCTTTCTGTGGTCTTTGTTTCGAGATTGCAATATGGGCATATTGTGCCATGTCGTCTTGTGCTAAACATATGACCATTGCCACAGCGGGTTAAGTTGCTCACATTTTCACTTCTTTCTGCCTGTATGTCTGTTGTTTTCTTTTTTCGTTTTTTGTTGATATTACTGTATTAACAACTTTGTCCGTCCTATATAAATGATGTCTCCAGCTTCTAATAAGCAAGGCTTATCACTAGCTAGTTTGTATGCTTTTGCTTCGCCTTTTTTTTGCACTCGCACACCATTTGTTGAATGCAAATCTTCAATGTACCAATGTTCTCCGACGTAGTTTAAAACAGCATGTTCTATTTCAATAAATCCTGCATATGTCACTTGTGATAGGTCAATTGTTACATCGTTTTCAATATTGCCTTCATCTCGTCCAATTACTATTGAAGTTTTACCAAATATGTCCCAACTGTTCATTTCTTCGTTATATTCGTTCAAGAGAATGATTTGTCTGATTTTACCTTGGATGAACTGCCTTTTATCATTGGTTTCATCAATATATTTGTACTTATCATAGTCATCATCATAATCTTCTGAACGTAAGTACCTAAAAGTTCCCCAAAAGAAAAACAATATCGTTAATGCTCCAGTGGCAATGAGCAACCAAATTTGTTCTCGCCAATACACAAATGTTAAAACAAATATTGCAAGACTAATACTGGCAATTATCCAATCAAAGAATTCTTGTTTCACTTTGGTTTTTCCTCCACTGTTGCATGTAAGTCATAAATAACAATTTCAATTTTCTATATATAAAGCACAATTTCTACCATAAAATAAAAGGACGTGAACCATTTGTTTGGACACGCCCTTACTTATCGCTCATTAAGCGTAGTCTTATGGTTTATAACTTGTGCTTCTTAATATTTTGTTTTTACTCTGGTGCTGCGTAGCCACCTTCTACTGTTACATACTCAAGCCTATCTTTCTTTTGCTTGATTTTAAGAGTGAAAGTACCAACACCTTCGGTATCTCCAAACTCTTCAATGTAGTCAACAACAAACGAGTTAGGCATAACATACGTGCGCTCAACTACACCACCACGTATATTTTGCACTGTGACACAGCGATAGCATTCCATATTTGACGATGGCACTGTTGACCATAAAGCCATTTTACGTGTACTATCAAATGGGTCGCCATCAAGTGCAGTTAAGATTCTTCCTTTAACTGTAATGGTAGTACCCACATCTGCTGTGCGAGCATCACTATCCATAGGGATATCTGTCTTAAATCCAACAGAAATGATACTTGTGCTTGATACTTCAAATGTATCAGTTCCTGCTACTGTCATTTTAAACATAACGTATTCCTCCCTTTCTATGCCACTGATTACGCTTCGGCAACGAATCCACCCTCAATGGCTACTAATTTATTTTCATCTTTCTTTTGCTTCACATGAAGACGGAACGTACCTATACCAGAATCATCATCTAAAATTTCTTCATATCCCATTACAAAAGAATAGGGAAGTATGAATTTTCTTACTACTTGGGAAGCTGAAATTACTTCAACTTCAACACTGCGGTAACAATCTGCCTTGTGAGAAGGAACTTGTGACCACTTTGCTAAATCTAGGGTTGGGTCTTTATCGCTTGCTCCTAAGTTAAAAAGCATTTTGCCATAAATCGTCATTCCAAGCCCATAGTCTGTTGCTCTAGCATTTGAATCATCAGGCGTGTCACTATCAAAAACAACCTTTGTGATAGAGCGTTCGTCAATTATTGTAACGCCTGATGCGCCTGTTACTGTTAATCGATGTGCCATTTTATAACAACATCCTTTCTATTTAAATGGGGACTCTGCCCCCTCTTACACACCGCTTAACGGTGCGTTCGCATGAAGCGACGGAGTCGCTTTTTATATAAACGGGGCAATAGCCAAAGTTTAGGCTATGCACCTGCTTTGCGACGGTTAATTTCAATTTCTAAGTTTTTACTATCACCGTTAAATGTTGCGTCTAGCGTACAAATTCCACTAGCTTCGTCGATTGAGAAATTTATATCATCACCAAGTTGTAATATTCCATTAACATAATCCTTTGTTTTTTCCCAACGGCTTTTGTGGCTATTTGGATTAGTAGAGAAGAAATCGCGAATATTATCAGATTTGAAATCACTTGTAGCATGACGTAGAAGTCGTTCTACATAAGTGGTCATCTGGGTTTTGTATATTGGTTCATAAGTGCCATCTGCAAGTAATAAACAGCGTGCCTTGTAAACCATAATATGAGATATTGATTCGTCTCCATAGTTAGCATTTTCTGATGAAAACACAAATCCAAAACCACGACGATTAATAATGTCTTTGATTCCATTTGTAAAACCTGTAATTTCTTTTGCCATAGTGGTTCTGACTCTAAGAGCATTTTCGCCCTGTTCTATATCAAAACGTACACCTGGCGAACTTTCATGTGCCTTACGCTTAAATATGCTTTTCAGGAATCTTGGGCATTGATAGGCTGCAACTAATCCTGCTGCAACATATGCTGCACCAATATACACGCCTTCAATCCATAAACGCATGATATCCTGTTTTTCATCAGAGAGTTCCGCCGCACCTTCTTCACTGATAGTCATCATCTTATCCAATATAAGCCCTGATTTATCCTTTGGAACTACCGTGAAATTAGGTAGACAAGGTATAGCAAATTCACTAAACAGTTTATCTGCTAATGGTGTACAGCGACTTGCAAAATCATCAATTCCTTTTACTGCCAAATGGTTGAATGTAGTATGTTCGCTTCCTTCAAAGCTAAAGAAACATTGAACACGAAAATCTTTAAGAGCATCCATTAGGCTAACCAGTGATTCTATATGGTTTACATGAGGATTATCCACCTGCTTATTGCCTTGGAATGGACCATCAACAATATTTTTTGCTTTCGCCGACAATGAAATAGAAGGAACAATTGCATACCAAATCGTATTTGTGTAATCATTTTTGGCGTTGACAGTATTCAGATAGGCAATTAATCTTGTGATATTGCTACTCTTTGCCATCATTTCGGGTGTGCAATTTGCCACTAACAACTTTGGTTGCATATCGCCTTTAACCTTTTTGGGGTATTGGTCAAAAAACATTTTTACACCGAGCAGTTTTTCTGCTAAAGGTTTTGCTACCTTAATAAAATCATCTTTTGCATTTTTATAGAAACCTAGATAATTGTTGTAGTTTTGCACTTCTTGTGTTACTTCCAATTTAGTCATTGTTGGTGATGTTAAAGACAATGGGCAAAGTGTGCGTATAGCAAGGCTTCTCATATATTCAGAAGGATTGTCATTTACATTGTCAAAGTCGCTCCCAATTACGGCAATAAGTCCTTCGTTGACCTCACTATCTACAGATATGAGTGCTGCGGGTGATTCTTTTGGGGCTTCTATTACTTTGAGTTCTCCATCATCTTGCAAGGTTAGCATACCAGCGGAAAATGCTTGCCCACCTTTTTTTGTATCGCCAGCACCTAACAATAAACGAGTTTTAATATCTTCTATTGCTAAAGGTAACATTGCTAACGGATTTGAATAATTTTCTCTAGCATCTCCAATAAGGACATTAAGTTTGTCAGCAACGTCTAATTTTTTAGGGTCGCCATCTTCAAGTTTTGAATATTCACCATAGTTATAACGAAGGTCTGCCCGTACTTGCTTAATATCATCCATTACTTTTTCTGGGCTGATTAAGGCAAGAAGATTTTCAAATTTAAAATCTACATTCATTATGCCTTGGGCTTTCTTTGCTTCAACTAATGTAAATAACATTTTGATGAAGTCTGAATGTTCGTTTAGTGGAATCTCTGTCAACATATGGTCAGGTATGCCATTTGGACGTTCCAGAGTGTAAGCGACACGTTGATTGGCTGCATCAAAAAACGCATATACAACAGGTCTAAACTTGTCCATAAATTCAGTAAAACTGGACACTTCCAAGTAAGAAAGAATCTCTTTGATTTTGTCGTCGCTTAGACTGTCAATGTTTTTGATATCTCCCACTAAGGTAAGTAAGTTAAGACGCTCTGGGTTGATTGACTCAATTAAGAGTGTCTTATTTGTTTGAAGTATTGCTTCCATTGATATCACATCCTGTGTTTAATTGTAAATCCAAGGTAATAAAGTTGTTTTTGTTTTATTTATGTTCCATCATGAATATGGTTCATAATATCTAATTGATGGATTTGCAGATGCCTTTTTTTCACTTGGTTTTACGCTTTTGTAGTGTAATTCCATTTCACTAATCTCATCTTCAAAGGTTATATGAAGTTTCATTCCATAACTAAGGGCATGTTTTTGATTAGCCCTAAGAATTTCCTGTCCAATTAAAATTGTACAACCAGAACTGTGCAACACTTGTATATTGCCATTACCACTAGCTATAAAACGAATGCCACTAGAGCCAGAGAAACCCTCTGTTATGTTGCATTTGTCCAGAATGGTTTCAAGTGAAATTTCTCGTTTGCCACCTAATCGGAATAAGTCAAAAACCTGCGGCCGAATATCTAAATCGTTAGGGGTATTGGTTACATATAAGTTGAGCTTACCAGTAAAATCAAAGTTGCCTTCATGAATTGTTGGTGTTGGAAGGGGTTTGGGTACAGTTTTTCCCCCTGTTTTTCTAGGTCGTGAACGTAAAACAAGCAAGATGACAATAATCAGCAATAAAGCAAAAATTGTAGCAATCAAGATTCGAGGGTCAAAATCTGATAGGATAGTTACTGGTAGGGGTGGTGCTTCTAATTCAACAACAAATTCAACAAATCTGTTGGGAATATTCATTTCAAAAGAATCTAAATACAACCGTATGTTGTGAAACTGGTTTTCTGTTGTATTGGTCAAATCTGTTTCCCAAAGAATGTAGTTGTCTCCAACATATCCTTGGGTTTGAACTCCGTCTACATATAAAGGAATAATCTGCCTAATGAAATATGGATGATGTAGTAAATTCTCTCCCTCATCATCTACAAGTGTAAATCTAACCTGTGCAGTGCGCGAAATGTACTCTATGGTGATTTGTGAATCATCCACAACTCCTGTTCTGTGTTGTCGATTATCCAAGTAAGTTATGTCATATTCATGATAGATAAGCCATTCAAGAACTAATTCTGCATTAACTCTGCCACTTGTGGTAAATTCAATATTAAATATCTGGTCTGTTGGATTTACAATCTCAATGGATGCGAACCGCCGTCCATGTTGTATATTAATATTTTCAGCAATTCCGATAATTGATACATCCGTGACAGGTCTTTCAGATGTAATAAGCACCCTTGCAGTGCCAATACTTACATCTGGAAGTGGGATTGCAAAACTACCTCTAACATCTGGTGAGAAAACTCCAGCCCCTATAGATTGACTATTCACTCCAAATCTACCAAACATTAGGTCTGAAATGCGTTCATTTAATTCGTTTACATTTGGTGCTAGAAGCAATTCGCCGCCTGTTAGTTCTGGTAGATTATTTGCAGGGTTTACAAAATGCATATCATTTCCAAACCTATTGCCTATCATGAGAATGTGTACTGGAATCTCATAATCAACAATTTGATTGATTGCTGTATCAAGCAATTCTTCTGCTTCACGTAATGTTATCCATGTGTATCGGGCGGGTATATGCAATATGCGCCCATCTGTTAGAAACACGATATTGCGACTTAATGCATTTTCTGAAAATAAATCAACTGCTTGTAATAGTGCCGCACCTGTATTTGTGCTACGTGAATAGTAGGCATTTCTAAGCACATTATCAATGGCAGTTCTGCTATTTCCGCTTGGAGGCACGACATGTACTACTTCACTATTGAATGTCACTAGCCCTACATGCCAAAAGGAAGGTAATACTGCTACAAATTGCCTTAAACTATCAGGAGCTAGAAAAGTGCCGTCTTCTCTTATATCTTGTCCATCCCAACCCATTGATGAAGTTGTATCAAGTATAATTATTACTTCATGATGGTTGGGAATATCACCCAAAACATGTATAGTAAAAAAATGTATTACAAAGAAAAATAGTGATAGAGCAATTAAGCAAGTTATAGTAAATTTAATTATAGAGCTATTCACATTCATATAAAGCACCTGCAAATCGTCTGCATTATTCATTTATGTTTGCAATTAATAATTATTTTTGGTTCGCAAGAGACTTGCGAACCAAAAGGGGTATACCCCTTTTGCAATGGAAAATATTATCAATGACATTCATGAAATCTTAATTTTGCTATAGTTTGACATGAATGCTACATATGCGATAATCTATTTACATTAACAGTCAATACAAAAATATTGCGATTGGATGTGAAATTTGACATGAAACATGCAGAACTCGACATAATGACAGGAAAACTAATCAAAGAAATACGGCTAGAACAAGGTTTAACACGAAAGATGCTTTGCGAAATGTCCATAGATATGTGTACTGCTGACCATCTTGGAAAGATTGAAAATGGAAAAACTGGTCTCAATACACGCACTTTATACCCAATATTAAACAATCTCAATACTAGAATTGATGAATTTTACATTAGACTTTATGGTCAAGGCATCCAAGAATGTATTAATGATTTTAATATTGCTTGGGATTTAGCATATGAAAAAGGCTATCAGGTGTTGAGTACATTTCTGGATGAGCTTAAATCTAAAGATTATGATATGTCTATCCCAATAATCAAACAAATTGTATTGTTGTGTGACGGAATTATTCATAAAAATGTATTGAAAGAGCATCATAAAGCCTATGAAATCATGATGAAGGCATTGCTCTTAACTTCGCTTCCAAATATATTTCACAATAAATCCATTATTCCTAAACACATAGCAACTAATTCGTTCAGCATAAATGAATATCGCATACTAATATCAATGGCAAATTTAAAAAGCAAAATGGGGAGTATAAAAAAAGCAACGAACATTTTAAGCGCAATCTGCTCATCTCTTGAGCGAAAAACGACAAAGCATGATGTGAGAAAGAAATTAACCCCAATTGTCTATTTTAACTTGTCAAACAGACTCATTAGCATGAAAAGTTATGCGAAGGCTTTTGATATTGCTGATAAAGGTATTTCGTTTTGTTTGAATAAAAACGAGTTCAAAGAACTTGGCTTTTTTCATGTCAATAAAGCAAGAGCCTTGTACTATATGGATAGAATTGAAGAAGCGACAAGATGCTTTGAAAATTCACTTGAAATATTCAAAATGCAAGAAAAATTTGCGTGTATTGAGCGTGTTGAGAATGCAATAATGAGTGAATATCCTCTTTGCATATTATAACAATCTCACAAATGTCAATATTAAATGGCAATTGTTATTGTTAAACATGTGCATTTCTATCGTATTTAACTTAATCTATATCCTTGTCATCAAAAATAAAAGGACAAATTGCTATATAGCAATCTTCGGAAATAGACTCCTCAAAAGCTACAGTAGGAACAAAACCACTAAATGCAATCACAAGGGTTAAACCTAAAGCCATTAGGCAATTTACAATGTTTTTTCTCATGGATAAAATCCCCTTCAAAATAGATTATTTTCCTTGGAAAGAATCTATCACATGGTTGCAGATATTGTAAATAGACAAATATAACTGAAAATCACAACACAAACGTTTCCAGTTTGACAAATATATGTAATCGAAATTCTTTTGCTGAATGAATATAACGCTGTTTTATTTATTCCCACTGAAATGATATTAATGCTACAAACCTATGAATCTATGGCATTTTATGATGATTATTAAATACTTAGATAAGACGCGATTGGATAGAATGGGTGACTAAATAATTATCACTAAGCCAAGTTGTCAAATGCTAATCCATGTGGGAAACAATTTTATGCAATGATTTACAACGGATATCTGATTAGAGACATTTCATACAGCCAAAGAATCCCTCACCCATGCAGGATAGTCGTAGCTTTTATTGTGCAAGCCTATATAGGCAAAAAATAAGGCTGCATCATTGCTCTGATACAGCCCTTAATTGTTATTTGTTTTTTGAAAGTTCAGTCCTAATAGCTTTTAATCTTCTCTCCACGGTACTGACAGAGATAGATAATTCCTTTGCAATTTCCTGATTCGTAAAACCTTCATATTTCAGTTGAGCAATTCGTTTGCCCCTATCAGACATTTTACTGACGACATCCATCATATCTGTATAATTATCATCCCTGTTGGGCATAGGGCAATCCAAATCAGTAAAATATCTTGCCTCATTTGAATAATTATGGAGTTCTTCTAAGGATTCAGTATTACTTTTGAACTTCCTATCAGAGTATTTAATCTGCCCTTCAAATTCTTTCATACCTTCATAGATTTCTTCTGTGACTTGCTCCTTTACCACTTTACTTTTCCCAAGCCTAAAATAGATGTAATATCCGTCTTTATGCTTCCACGGCAGATAGTCACCAATTTTTAAATAGCCAATTCTAATAGAGAGCTTCATATGCTCTTTAAGCTCAATTATCTCATTGGATTGGGCGTTTTTTGAATCATGCTCCATCTTTCTTTCCTCCATTATTTAAAATGTGTTACATATTTCTGTAACGTGAAAAAGATTGACGGAGTTAAACTAAAATGCATAAATTTTGTTAGATATTGACAATTGATAGTTATTTTTTATGCTCTTTTGTTTTCCTTAAAATAAAACTTATACAAATTGGATATTAATTCTTATTTGCAGAAACTGAAAGCTCACTATATGGGTGGGATGATAGATTTGATAAATAATTAATAAAAAGATTGATAAAAGAAGAAAAGATAGTCCAAATGAGTGAGTGCCAACAAACCCTTTGAACATAGGCTTTGTTGGCATTTTATAGGCGTAGCAAAATGGAATAAAATACGGATTTTGCGGTCAAAATTTAGAATGGTAATGGCAATAAAATGGAATCAACTCAGTAGTTATTTGGAATTTATTCAGTACAAATTTGGAACAAAAAAAGGCGAAACTATGCCTGTTGTGGGTGCTTCCACAACAAGTTAGCTTCACCTGTATTATTTTCTATATATTTATCTCTCTGAAGAATGGGGTTAATGTTAATCAACCAACCTAATTATTCCATTATGATTATGCTTGGTTCGCTGTTCTAATTTTGTAATCCATTCCAAAAATCTATGCCCTCATTTTTCTTAGTGAATTAGCACTTCTTTTTAAAAAAAATGCCTAGATACATCTTTTTTTTAAAATTACAAAAGTTGTAGTTAAGCTGGGCTTGGTGATTTAATCAACCCCAGAAATTCACGAACTTTTACATTAATGTAACATTAATGTAAGATGGTACAATGGTTTGGCATTGCATTATGCAATCTTTAATAATAGTTTTTACTCCTGTGCTAAGTATTTTAAGTCCTGACATTTTTTTAAACTGTTCAAGAACTTGTAGGATGTCTTTTACATCATTTGCGTTAGCTTCTGCTTTTTCCTGTTTAAGTACAGTGTTGATAACCCTACGATTGCATGTTTCAGCTATACTATCCATTTCGCAACCTTCAATCTCTGCATATAATTGTTGTTCTGGTAGAAATAATCCTTGATTATCTATATCCCAATGGATTGTAAAGTTCTCATCCATTTCTAAAGGCAGGAGACCAGATTCAATTATTGCTGTGAAATATCTTTTCATTTTTCGTCTAACAACTTCGCCTTTTTTTCCATGTTCCCAAACAAAACCTAAGTCTTTTGCGGCTTTTGCAAGAGATAGGCTTATATGCCAAGGGGCATAAGTTCCTGAGTTCATAGAATTGCTATGACTCAAAAGTAAATCTAATACAATTAATTGGGCATTTACTGTTAATGTGCGAAATTCTTCCGTGTTAATCAGGCTATATTCTTTTAAATTTAGGTATTGACCTGCATTTTTCCAATAGTTGTTTAATTCTTCAAGGCTTGCTTTTCCAGCGATTATTTCGGGAACTGTGCCATTTGTAATCTCGTCGAGTTTATGGGCAGTTGGCACTAATATTTGAATTGTGTGATATCCAAAGTTATTAGCGTTACCACTAGCATCACTTTTAGTTACTTTAATAAACCCTGCGCTTTCAAGTCCACGAATAGAGTTATAGAATGATTGTGCTACCATATCAGCTTTTTTGGCGATTTCTTTCCAATGTACATTTACAATCATGCCAAAATCATCTTTTACTTGTTCAAGGAATAGTAATGTTGCCACTTGCTTTTTAGTAAGACCTTTACGCATTTTTGATAATATGGATTTATATAGTTTCATAAGTAATTTTCTCCTTTAAAATGATTTCTAATTAGGATTGTGTGTTTAAATATCGTCATTGCAGGTTAAGCCCACAATGGTGACATTTGAAATACTTTAGTGACTGGATTGTTTAACAGAACTTAGTTATATCTACCCCCCACCAGCTTTAAGTTCATTAATTAACTTAGAGCCAATACTCCCTTTTTTGATTCCTGCGTCTTCAAGCCAATCTTCAAAGCAGTCGAATTCATCAACGTAACAGTCATATTCATCAACTTTATATCTTTCAACAGGAGCAAACCCACCTGTTGTGATATAAGCCAAACTTGGCTTTTCTGTGTGGTACTTAACTAAAGCTGTTCCATTGTCAAAAAACCTTGATTCGATAAAAATTTGTGTCATTGTTAAGACTCCTTTTGGTATATTCTTGAATTTATTTTTACTTGCCCTTACTTTTGGTTCATTGTAAATACAATAACACAACGTTGGCGTACATGCCAAGTATTTTTGAATTGCTCTTTTTTTGATTTCCCATACTTTTTGTGATGAAAGAAAAAGGGGCTACTTATCGCAACCCCAATAAAATCATTTAATTCTGGTCGGAATCCTTATCTTCAAAGAGAAAATATGCATCACTGTCATCATCAGAAATACCTTTTGTGTCCTCTCGCTTGTTGCCAATAAATTCAAATTGCTCAATAAGAACAAAAGGCACAGTACGGTCTTTGCCGTCTGCACCTTTGATTATTCTATTTCTTAAATCCCCTACTAACGTAAATTGGTCACCTTTTTTAAGGTATCTGCCCATTAGTTCTGCTGTACCATCCCAAGAACTAAAGTCTATAAAAGTGGTTTCACCTTTTGAGTTTCTGCCAGCTAAAGCATTATTAAGCACTGATTTTGCTGTGCCGTTTATATCCACTGTGGAGATTGTTACATCTCTTGTGATTCTTGCCGTTCCAATTACTTTTAGCATTAAATTCCTCCTCAGAAGTTCAAATATTAAGGGACTGGAGAAAATCCAGCCCCTTGTAAACGAAATTACATTACTATGATATTTTCATTTTATCTTTTATTGTCCAGTTTGTGGTATTCTTCCACCACTAGGGACAAGTATAGTTGTTACAACTGTGTCACCATTTACAATCCATTCACCGTCATGGCGGCCCACCAACATCAACACGATTGGCGAATTGGAAACCATCAGGGAAGGTTTGATTTAGAACGCTGCCTTCAATTCGTGGCGATTCAACCATACTAAACCCTGCTGGCACATGACCAAATATAAATATAACTTCCGTTACAAACTCATTGCTTGCGAGTCCAAGAGCAGCAGGACGCATATCAAGCACGTTGTTTCTGGTAGTCATAATATTATCGTTTACAATAATCACACGCCCTGTATTTGTCGCGGCTTGTACTCTGTAGCGTAGACTATGATTAAAAGTCCCCGTAACAATTCGCTCTACTCTAAAAGCGTCTGTTGGGAAGATTTCACGGAAGAAGAAGTCATACAATGGCACTGTACTG
>Ga0123355_10002392_pt1 | contig 26541 bp, 22 predicted proteins | sample TergutEmb28metaG_3_FD_89872 | JGI IMG/M metagenome (GOLD analysis project Ga0123355, IMG submission 89872) | Embiratermes neotenicus P1 segment gut microbial communities from Petit-Saut dam, French Guiana - Emb289 P1 | ecosystem: Host-associated > Arthropoda: Insects > Digestive system > Gut ... | reverse complement strand
CTAACCACGTGACACCCCTCTATCCGCAAAAAGTTGGCACTAACTTCGCCTACCGGCGGCGGCCGCTCTGTCGGTATAGTTCGCTCGCGGACTAAAGCCACGGAGTTTAGTTTAGTTTTTAGTGTTTTGGAGGACTCCATACTTCATTGTAGCGATTTCACGGGCGTGGCGTGTGAATGTGAACTCATCCAACTCGAGTGGCCTCATTAACATGATTCTAACTTGGCCGCACAGGCCGAGTTACTGCTTCTGTGTTAGCATAAACTGCTGCTCCAGTAACTGTCACGGGATAAGAACATTATTATACTTTACATACCGCAATAAATAATTCTGGTGGTTACTTTGATTCCTGTGTACTGTTACTGTGGACGTCCTGGGAGTCCTCTGGCCTTTTTTCTTTCTTTCTTTCTTTCTTTCTTGATATTTTAAGCCTGATTGTCTGCGTGTAACTGAAAATCTTTGTATTTATAATATGAATTCTGTGTCAATCTTTGAGCTCCTTCCAGGCGGATCATTTTACGGATTAACTGCTCGTAATTGCAGTCAGTGTGTTGTTCTGACACAGACTGACCGTGAACATTCCGATGCTTGCAGAGACTGTGTGAGCATTTTCATCTCTCAGTACATTTTCGTTGGACCTAAGCAGATGCAGTGGAGGCTTGACACTTCCGTTCATGTTGCTGACATTTTAAATTCAGATGTAAGGGTCTCCCTTCGAATTTACATGATTAAAACCTGTGATAAAAACTTTTGGCTGGTATATAGGCCTACCAACCAGTTCAAAATCTTTGGATATTTGCATCTGCACACCTCATCCTCATATTTGGCTAGCATTTCAGACATTATCTCGTTGCAGTAGTACTTATACGTATGTAATGTGTGAAAGCGGGGTTAAGTTAACGGTAACTCGAGGATTGGGCCTGCTTCGAACTTGACAATATGTGTCGCAGTGCGAGTTTGTTCTGGAAAACGTTTGCTTGTAGGAATGTAGAAATATTGATTCTGGACATCTATCTCTGCCGTAACACACTTGAAGTGTATTCATATTTCGGAAGTAGTCTCTTCGGTTGTCTCAGGGAATTGTGTTCACATATATTTTTCATGGTTTTCTTTTTTCGTTCATGGATATGTTGGGACAGAGGACTTCCCTCGCTTTGCCTGACAGAGGTCCATTCCTACTTTTGTTCGATATTCTTTCATTTATTTAGAGGTGTAAGGTGTAATCATTGCCAGAAACCCGGTTCTTGTATTACGGGTAATTGTTTAGTGTTAATAAGTATTCAGAAGTGACATGTATTGTTAGGCTAAGCAGATTAAAAGCAGCAGAATGTTTAGGAAATTCAGAGTAAGAACATAGCTAGCTATCTACTAACTCGTGGAGCAGAGTTCTTTTTGTATCGAGAAGTTTTCAGCGTTTTAAAGAACACGCTGGTACGCTACGGAGTGTTCAGGAACACGCCACTTGTCCCTATTTAGAACGAGACGAATCCAACCCACTTCATTACATCCTATTTAAGGTCCATTTTAATATTATCGTGAAATTTACGCCTAGGTTTCAGAATTAGTCTCTTTCCTTCAGATTTCCATACTAGTATCCTGTCCTCATTTCTCCTCTCCGCCCTACATACCAAATGCCCCATCAATCTCATCTTCATTATTGTGATAACCGTAATAGTGTTTGCTGAATTGCACAACTCATGAAGCTTTTGACTACTGCTTGAATTATTTTGCTGGCATGACGTTTGTCAATGCAACTCGACGTGTTGCATGTTATTAATACGTGGGGGTGCTGATAAGTCCTTAGCCCGACCAGGAAGGAAACAAGCTACAGCGACCAAACTCGGGATTTATTCAACATACTCCCCACGAAGCTCAGTACACTTCTTAGCACGTTGCTGTAACTTTTACAAGCCACTCAACAAAAAATTCAGAAGGTTGTCCGTCCAACCAGGTCTCCGCGGCAGCAATGACCTCCGCGTCGGACGAAAAATGGCGACATTTCAATTGTTTTTTCAGTCCAGGGAATAGGCGATAGCCCGACGGGGCCAGATCCGGAGAATAGGGTGGGTGATCAAGACATTGGAAGCCCAGGCAGGCCAGTTTCTTCTGGGTTACAAATGCCCCGTGAGCCGGGGCATCGTCGTGCAAGAACAAGACCCCCTTGGTGACCTTCCCGCGGCGTTTTTCCTTCAAAATGTCCTTCATTTGCACCAGCAGAGATGAGTAATACCCGGCGTTGATAGTGTGGCCCTTTGGAAGATAATCAATGAGGAGGATGCCGTCTCGATCCCAAAAAATCGAGGCGAGAAATTTTTTCAGCGGATTTTTACACTCGGAATTTTTGGGGGCGGGGTGAGCCGCTATGCCGCCACTCCATTGATTGTTGCTTTGTCTCCGGGTCATAGTAATGTAACCAGTTCGTCCATGGTCACCAATCGCGACAGGAAATCATTTGGATCGCGCCGAAAAAATTTCAAAAATTGCCCGGGCGACTGGCACCGTTGACGTTTTTGATCCGCGTTCAGGCATTTCGGTACCCATTTCTCAGAGAACTTCCGCATGTCCAAATCTTCATGAATGATGGACCAAAAGCGCTCACGTGAGATGCCCATTTGCTCAGCTATTGATTTAGCCGAAATCCGGCGGTCTTCAAAGATTAGTTCGTGAATTTGATCAATAATCTGCGGGGTGGTCACTGTTTTGGGTCGTCCAGGACGAGGCGCATCACAGGTGAAAAAATCACCACGTTTAAACTGGGCCACCCAGATTTTGACGGTGGCTACGATGGTACATGTTCCCCTAATGTTTCTGTCAGAATGGCGTGAATTTCCTTCGGCGCCTTGCCTTGCGGGCGGGGGGGTACTTGATGACAGCTCGTGTCTCCATTTTGTTGAAATCGCGCGCGTCGCCTGACGTGCTTCCTTTCAGCCTCGGTAACAAGAAAAGACTTGCAATTCGGCACATGAACAGATCTCTCTTTCCAACAACACTATCGATTCCGTCATAAGACATCTGGAAGTAGGTCGGGCTAAGGACTTATGAGCACCCCCTCGTAGTAGGAATTTTATGTGGATGGGCATTATCGAATGCTTCTGAATTATAAAATGCGCTACACTAAGCGTGACCTTAATGTATGTTTCTGTGTGCGCGGGTACACGCTGAGATTGGCTGGCTGTTAATTATAGGATCTTTGGTTGCAACTTCTGAAGCGTTGCTGAGGGGGCACATTAAGTTATAAAGTTGCTGTTTTGAAGACGTTGTACTTCGTTTGCACTTGTTCTTGCTAACGTAAACTAATGCTTGTTAAAACTATTTGAAGCGCGGCAATTTTTATGGAAAAGAACTGTCGCTGGAAGAGAACTTTGTCACGTCAGTTCCTATATTTTGCCTGTGACATGCACTTCATTGGCTTGGGTTCCGAGAGGACGGGATTCGTTATTAACGAATTCGCTGTATCTGTCCGCTGCCTGTGTCTGGCAGCCTTGTGATCCAATTCCGGAAATCAGCAATGACAGTTGTACTGTTGAGCTGTTTTGGTGGAACTGTAAATGTAATTCCGCTTCGGATTGTCCCATGCTGATCGTGTGAACGGCTGTAAGGTGGCAGTATCGCTGTCGCCGTTGAATGTACGGAATCGAAGTGTAGGTAAAGTTGCCCCCATGGACACTATGAGGAATACGGGAAGCAGAGGCACAGCTATACGCATTCGCAACAGTGTCTGTAGCTGGAGGTAAAAAGGTCAAGCTTCACACTTTGTACCTGGGTACTGAATTCCTGCTACCGACTGAGAAAGGAGCTGGATGGGCTTTAGAGTCGGCCCGGACGTTTTGGATAAGAGAAAAACGTCTTACTCCTCCTGGCAATTTAACTAAGGTTACTCGTTTTCCAGCCCTTGGCTTAGTCTCCTTACACTCGGAGCTATCCCGACTCTGGTACGTTATTTGTATTTATGTAATAATTTAATATGTTGTACCGAGCATAATTAAAACATGCGCATTCGTGTTCCAAGGCGTCATATCCTCTACGTGCGAAGTAGTGCAACCGGTATCGAGAGTTTAATCGTTTCAAACTTACTGACTGGTTCCTCTTACCTGTTTTGATTTAGAATTAACACCCAAAACCTTGAAATGATTACCTACACAGAAATACACAAAGATAGAAAATACTCTGTATTTCCCCGCATGGGATTCTGACCCACAATTCCTGTTCTTGAGCCGTCGAAGAAGATACGTGCCTAAGTCTGTCCGGCCACTGATCGAATATTTATATGCTTTTATATACCGGCACAACACAGTCCTTCGGAACACTGTTGTGAACCACTCGTAACTTAGGTTTATTTATATATTTATGGCAAAGGCCCTGTAAGTCAGTCCGAACTGTATGGTATCTAATGTTAGACTAGTGACTGGTATCGACATTAATAACTAACGTTTTACCTAATGGAATTGAAGTTCAGGGTTTTCTCGGAAGTATTTCTGTTCCCTCATGTCATTGTCACCGTACCTATGCTCCGGCATGTTTATTCGTCACCAAAGATATGTAATCTCAGTAATTTGACAGCAGCGTTAAATAACACAATGTATACATATAGGATGGTGGTGAATAACGAAACGGGAGGATGTTGAAGTAAATGTTTTGGTCGCCACCTAATTTGAGGTGCATCCCCTGAATTTGTCTGGAGGAAATGAAGAAAACTACGATACAGCTCAGTTGGGATAACTGTCTTCTTGTACTTGATGGAGTGGTTTCTGGTCTTTTATATTGAATTCAGCGCCCGAAGTTCGCTGTTTCGTAGATCGTACCTTCTGGAAAGGAGAAACTTGCATGTTCTTAATTAAACTTGTAACCTTATGTGGATTATGGTTTGAGTAGGATGACGTACATAGCTCGTGAAAGCTGCAGGGCGTTTAGCATCTAGTCTACCAACACCTCTTTTTTTGCGGACAGCCTTCAACATGCCAAACCCGTCAAATTTCCCAGGTGTCTTAGCCCTCTGTTGTTTCTCAATTAATATAGGTGAAACATATATATCATGAAGAACAATGCGAACTATGTACTTGTAATAACCCACTGAGTTACAGTTAATTTGTGTATATAGACTCAAGACGATGTTCGTAAAACCGGTCAGTTATACTAAAATTATCACTGCACTTCTCTACTGTGACAGTTCTCTGAAAATAAACTAGCTTAAGCACGTTGAACTTGTATGCAATAAAGTGCGTTCCATGTTTATTGAACTCACAGTGGGCTACAGTAAAACTGAAGTACTTACAGAAAAACGTGTCATGGTGTCACTTTTTCCACTACAGATACCGAATTTGTGATGGAAAAAATGGCACTGGAATTTGTACTCTAATAAAGTAAAGGTGAAATTGTCTCTTTGTGCGTCATGAAAACATATAGGGGATGGACGTAAAGCTCCACGCAGAGGTGAACAAAGTTCTGAAGATTCTAGAAGTCACGTCAAAATTCTTGGCAGCAGAAGGGTGACAGGAAGTAACTGTCGTATTGGACTCTACAGATAGTAGGCGCCACTGTAAAAGAGTTGGTCACCCGGGCGACTTGGATCTTGAAATTTGTGCGCCTCTGGCTTCACGCCTTCGCAATACCCCCCATCACTCAGAAAGATTCCCAGTCACCAATTGAATATGAGGCTGTGTGGCAGAGCCGGCCTGGTTTGTTCGGAGATGAGAGACATGTCCAGCAAACCGCGGCTTCTTGTTCATGTAACGGTGCTCCAGTCAGATTCACTGTGTCGGTTAACATTCTTATATTCCGAAGGATCCAACGAATTGTCCTTTATAACTCTACTACCGAATCTTATACTAGTATTCTAATCTTCGTCGTGAAAAACATTTTCGTGAATTTTTTTCGGCTATTTCTCTATGTAATCAATAATTTCTGCGATTTTGTTTTAGCCTGACTTCATTATTTTATAAATAGAAACTGGCTGGTTGTGTCTTCCTGTCGTTGTCGGTATAACGACAAGGCTAGGGGGTCGACGATCCGGTGTTCGAATCCCGTCGGGGGGAAGATATTTTTTTTTAAGAACGTCCAGACCGACGCTGGGGCCTGCGCAGACTCTTGTTCAATGGATAATGGGAGCTTTTTCCACTGGGTAAAGCAGCTGCAGCTTTAGGCTAACCACTCACTTCCTTCTAGTGTTCAGGTTAAGAATGAGTGGAACCACATCGTTAATGAGTGGTACGCGGTGGTGAAGTTGGTTGAGGCATTGCGCTACAAGCCGAAAGGTCGCGGGTTCCATTCCCGATGGTGTCATTTGAATTATTCGTTGACATAATCCTTGCGGCCATACTATGGCCCTTGGGTCTACTCAGCTTCTAACAGAAATCAGTATCAGGAATTGTTCTTGGGGAGTAAAGGCGGCCGGTGCTTAGGGCTAACAATCTTACCACTTTCAGGTGCCGACTGTATTGAAATCTGGGAGCCTCAACCTTCTGGAACCCTCAGGGCCTGTCCAGTCCTGTACAGGGATTGCTTTACCTTTTTATATCTTCACTGCAACTACGTACTATATGCCTTTATAGCATGGGCAGGGTCAGATATTGCTTGTGTCTTCATGTCTGTGCGTCCGTTCTGAGGTGAAACAAATACTAGTGTCACTTTTATTTAGAGTTTTAAAATGCTAGTAGTTCCTCAGCAATTCAAGAAATTAGCTGCGTTGTATGCAACCCGTAAATTCGTCAGTGTTTACAAGGGCTCGCCACCTGCTATCCTCATCCAGTAGAAACCAGTGCACGCCCTCTCACCGTGCCGTAATGTAAAACAACCAAAGTTTCCTCCGCCTCTTTTCGCGCATATGTTGGTTGTCTGAATACTTCCTTACCAGCAATTGTGGAACTCATGTTGCGCTTGCTCTTTAGTATTAGCAGAAAGATCTCGACAGTCTGGGAGAGTGGGCGGCTGAAAATGCGATGAAAATAAATCCAAGTAAATGTAAGGCAGTTTGCTTTACGAGGGCCCGGGTGAAGGACCTACTAAATTATACTTTAGGGGATCAATTAATTCCGGAAACGAGCAGTTTCAAACACTTGGGAATAATCTTACGCAGCGACTTAAGCTGGGCTGATCATGTCAACTACACTGTGAAAAAGCACGGAAGGCACTACATTTCATAATGCCCATACTCAAAAAGGGGAACAGTAGTACCAAACGTTTAGCCTACACGACACTAGTACGTCCGATTCTTGAGTATGGGGTTGCGTGCTGGGATCCGTACAGGGAGGGACAAATACATGCGTTAGACAGGGTGCAAAAGAAAGCGGCTAAATCTGCATATCATACGAACGAATCGAACTGGGAAACATTGTCACAGCGTAGAAAGATATCACGTATATGTGCGCTCTTCAAAGCGTAAACTGGAGAACGGGCGTGGAAGGCTATAGGTGACAGATTACAACGGCCCAACTTTCTGAGCAGGGTTGGTCATGAACGGAAAATCAGGAACTGGAGGCAAAGGACGGATATCGGGAAATATTCCTTTGTGAACAGGACCATCCGACTCTAAAACCGATTATCTGCATAAATTTTAGGGACTCTCCCCTGCAAACCAAATGCTTTTAGAAAGAGGACTAGAAAAGTGATTAATGTGGTGAACTGAAGGAAATGTGTGCTGAAAATTAAATGAAAATGTAGTGAAGTGAAGTGAAGTGAAGGGTAGTGCAGTGAAGGGGGGTAAATCGGGTCCTACCATGAACGGTATTTACGGGTGGTGAAGTGATGTGCATTACCTGTGGAGTAACAATATTAGAAACTAGGTTCAATACTTTCTTCCCCTTGTGTTGCTTTTCCTATGTGCATTGCTGTTAACTGTAGTTGGTCTTTTGTGTATTGAGTTATTGTCTTATGTTTACTTTTGTTACCTTATGTGTATTACTTTACTATGTGTGTATTGCTGTCTTGCGTACTTTAGTTGACGGATTGCTGGCTAGAAGTCAGTATCCGGAAGGTCCTGCGACCGGCCACTTCGGCACAGGGTTTTCTTGGTTTCCCTGTGTCTAAAAGCGAATGCTGAGATGGCTCCCAAGACTCCAAGTTGCTACTGCATGCTTCTCATGTAGCTCTCCCGACTTAATTTCTTAGATCTTTATTTCATATTTATGTAAATGCATTGTAACCACTGCCACCGGGCGACAGTCCATCTGCAGTTAAATATATTATTATTATTATTATTATTATTATATTTGCACTTTGAGACGTCAAATTTAATTAATTTCTTCTTTTTCTTCGCTTTCGCTGCTGTGTAGCGAATGTTCTGCCATCTCCTCTCTTTCAATGTGCATGTAGATCCTCTTCTATCCGCTTCTTCTTCCTCTGCTATGTACTTTCGCTCATTTCGATTCCGCCTCCCCTCTTATAACATCTGACTTCCTATGTTGTGGTTTCTTCTCTTAAATTATAGTCAGAAAACCTGAAAGGAAGAAATCACGAGACCTGGAGATCGATGGGACGGTAATGTAAAATAACGACACACCTGTCTAGAGTCGAATCTCTGTCATTCATTCCGCAGCCATTCGCTTTGCTAATGACCTGTCCCGGTGCGATTGTGTTTAGTGTTTTGCGGAACTGGGGCTGAATTTTTGATACTATACACACAGCTCTCGATCATTACCTATAAGCTAAGAATGCCTGCCCAGCTAGCTTTTGATGTTGGATGCCTTGGCCTGGCGTTGTATTCATAATAGAACTGGGACCCTGGGATTGGATGGTACGAAGGGGGGGGGATAATATGATGTCTCGCTCACAAAACCGAAATGATGATGCTCGCCTTGGGCTCACCTAGTTCTCATTGTAGGAACCTCTTCTTACAATAGGTAAGCCTGCCCTACCTTCCGGGGAGCATTAATGTTTTAAGGCACATTGGTACACCAGGACTACTGAACAAATCGAACCACGCAGCCCTTGCAATATGTAGTGATATTCATATTTGAAATGGACATGCATATTGACTCAGAAATCATGAGAGAAGGGACGTTTGTTTTCGAGATTTATGTGGTTAACTGGGGCCTGTGTGACCGTGTTCGTATTTCCTGTAAACTAAGAGGCATTTTGAGGTATAACATTTGAAACTAAAATTATTGCTGTAGGTGTCGGAATCTTATGTTCTCTTTGTCAAAAAACGTAAAGATTGGAACGTGCCGAAGTGTTAAACTGCAATAACACGACTGGGGCGTCCTTAAGCTCGGCAGTATTTCGAGGTGAGTGTTTCAGGTTCACGGCCCAGCCGCTTTATTCTCGGGAAAAGCCATCTGTACCCAGTGTTTCATAAACGCATAGAATTCTTTGACCAGCAGACTGTCAGCTTTTGAATAGGTTTAACCCATCAATATCAGGAGAGAATCCGCTGTTTGTCCGTAAAGTGACTCACTACGCAATTACCTGCTTCCGATTTTTCCTGGTAGGATGTTTGTCATTTTTCTGTTCATTGCGTTTAGAATCTTACTGATGCCAGCCCGGCCTCCCAGTCAATGCCGATCGCTACTTTTCCGTAGCATGAAACAGTCGGAACGTGAAGGTAATCACTCACACAGAAAATGCAATCCGTACAAATGTGTGAGCTTCATGTTACCCAGTATATATATCTTCTTATACATATGTGCCACTTTAATTCGATTTACAGTACAACATTCTGTAGGAATAAGTGAAGTAAACTGAGCGCGCATAACAGCCAACCACATCTTAACATACAGATCCGAATATTCTGTGCAGTGCGACTCATTTTCTGATGTTCACTGGACACCTTTCATCCACTTTTTACTCACAGCTATACAGTATATTTCTCTGTATGCTGATATTTGCTAACATCAGTGAATAATGACAGACGCTACATTAGTTGACCATTCATTCTGCGGAAGAGCCCTTTCTATGTTGATAACAGGTGACGGATTTTCAGACCTATGAAACGCGTACATTATCCTACTAACGTGGAGAATAGGGTGAGCTCCTAATAATGCCAGCAAATGGCAGATGGGATTTAACTCGGCGTTTAAAGGGTTAAAAATCAGACACTGTGTAACGCGTGAATGCTAGTCTAACCGTGCACATTGATACGTAACGCAATTTAACCGAATTCGTTGGTGTGAAGTGAAGGCTATTATGGCTTACGTAGTTTCCGACTCGTAATTTCGGTGACGTATTTCGACTTTCCTTTTCCAGCATTGCCCTGTGGGTGGTTTCATAAATACAGTTTAGTAGCGGTAGTGCATTTCGTTGTATGTCGCAATTAAAACGACTTCCTGCTTCTTTTAAGAACGTAACTTAATTTCATTCATTACGTTAACCAACAAATACACTAAGTAAGGTAAAATGAATCATAAAACACAATTCATGATAAGTGCAAACTCCTACATGTTTCGTTACCAAAGTGCCAACCTCATATATATATATATATATATATATAATGTTTTGCTGACCGTGCATCTCAGTACATTTACCTTAGTAATTAACCAACTTGATGCACAAAATTTTGTTTTACAGTAAGTTTATTTCATGCCTCTACATGTTTCGAGCACCATGTGCTCATCATCAGGAGGTCAAACTTGTATTATACAGCCTCTGGTATCATCACACTGAAACAAGTGAGTGGTCTAAAATTACTAAAATACAATTCTATAAATATGAGCACATAGTAGTAAAATTTGTGTGTGAATTTTTCGGGTGTGATAAACATAACCTCTACATAACGTAACATGTTTATAATAAGTAATCACACATGTATGATATCTGTTTTATTGTGTTACTTGGCGCATTTGTTGCTTAATATATTGAATGTGAAAAATGCCCGGTATATAATTTCATTTATTGAAGAATTGTATAAAATTAAAATTTATCATTAGGGTAAGTAATCCCGGAGCATTAATTCGGAACCATTAAACTGAACTGCACTACACTACACCAGTAGTATATCATACCTCCCAGTGCTAATATACTAGTAGTATACTGCGCATTTCCTCACATGTCACATCAATACACGCCACTGGGACGACTTGATCCATCTAGACCGAAAACACCAAGATTATACGTTTTAATACTTATAGCTGCTTTATAAACTATGACATGTCAATGAATTTTAATCAAGAAGATTTTCACGTCTTATTAGCCTTCGTATCCAGGCTATTGTATGTATAGCTGCTGTTTTATATATTTTATATACTAATTGTGCATGTGAGATCGATGTGTTAATATTACGTATTCCTTGGTATTTACGTCTTCCTGGCGGCGATCCATCGGTGAAACACGTAGGATGGTCCCAATTTTTGTATAACTTGTAATTTTATTATGTGCGTATGTTGGTGTATGAAAATGTATTCTGGGACAGGAATTTAGTGAGACCGGTCTGTTATATTTTACTGTTACTGTTACGGATGAATTAGTACCTTTATATTATTGTGATGAAAACTTGTGAATGTTGTATTTAGCTGGCATTAAATTTTTCTCACTGAGGGGAGTTAAAAGCTTTTCGAATCATAGACTCAGTAACTTTATAATTTATAACCACGGAATAATTTCGTTGTAGGTGATTTAAAGTGACCATCTGTGCGTCTAGCACTTGCCAACAACAACTTTGGACTGAAACACGAGTTTCTCGACGAATCAAATACATGAGTGCTTATTTTGGCGTGTGTCCAGAAGCCACTTCTGTCTGCCTTCTGCCCAAAACGCTCCTGTTGCCTGGCGTTTCGTTGAGGGTGCTGTAATTTTCAGCATAAACGAATATCTGTGTGCGGCAGTTTGCTGTCTGACTTGAACATCGCAGAATGAGCGCGTGTAACTTCGCTCTGAATATGAATAATTCAAAACCCTGAAAACCGATAACTTTCTTTGCGGGTTCCACCGCGGCAGTTACAGCTGCAGCAAAGTTATCGAATATGTCTCCACATTTTTATACAGAATATCAAATTAGTAGCATAAAAGGTATTATTTTATCTATTTGATTTCAAAGCCTCAGCTGATACCAGGGCAGCTGCCTTGGTCTTAGCGTAGGTTCGGACGGAGATCCCATGACTCACGTTCAGTACACTCGTTCTCAGCATATTGTTATGTTAATTTGCTTTGTTGATCTTCTTTATTATTTTTTTCTCCACACGTCATTTTTCGACCCGGCAGGAGGAGGAGATCCAATTTTATACTAACACCTATTTTGATTTTTCGGGCATCCTGAAGTTTATATTCTCATCCTACCAGGATTTGGTATAATTTCTCACATCATGTGTCACGAAAGAGGAAAGAAGGAAGCACTCGGAAATTTAGGAATGATCTTTGCTATAATAGCAATTGGATTGTTTGGATTCGTGGTATGAGCACACCATATATTTACCGTAGGAATAGGCGTTGATACACGAGCATACTTTACATCAGCAACGATAATCATCGCCGTACCAACAGGAATTAAAATCTTCAGATGACTTGCAAAACTATACGGAACCCGAATGACATACATGCTCCAAGAGCAATTGGATACTTGAATTGGACATTCTGATGAAAGGTTCGTGCTCCTTTCCCGATTCCTCCAGCGTCACGTTCTAAGTGATGTGTTTATCTGTTTTCGATATCGTCACATATGCACGATACTGATTCAGCTTGCGAGATTCGAGGTGCTCCTGGCGGTAACTGTGAAGGTTTCTGTTGTATGAGGTATTACGCCATGTAGTGATGAATTCTACCTTTTGGAGGGGGGGAGGGGGGACTTGCTGCCTCCATCTTCTGTACCTCTGCCCTGAAGATTGGAGTAGAATGTTCTTATCAGAGGTTGAAAATTTTCGTCAGGACTACGTGGCAGATGTCGATAATAATGCCCTGATCTCATTTCCTGTTTTGTTGGTCTGTCTGAACGTATGTAAATTCTGTCTTGCCGCTTATTAGGGAAATATTTTGGCGTTGCGATACTAATACGTTACTTGAGACATACAAGCCAGGAACTGTCAGTAGGCCGTAACGCTTGTGGCATGTTCGCTATGGTATTTTCCCTGTTATATGCGAATATTTCTTAGCATTCGAAACACAGCCGCCAATTTCTTTGGTTTTCCGCGTCGCACATCTCAAGACTGCAGTTGTAATCCCCAGTCCGTCTTCTCCCCTAACGGCTGGATTAGAGACCAAGCTTTACTGTCAAAGCAGAGCAAGATAGCGGGTAAAATTGTACACATGGTTCCATGAGGCCTGTTTTAATCGTTTTGTGCCTAGAATTTATTTAAACATTGCAATAATATGTGCGTTGTACCATTGTTGCGGTACACTGAACTGTAGCATCAAGTTTTTCAGGCCCCATTATTTAATGGAGATGAGTTTTGTGTTATAATAATCAACATTGTTGTAGTCACCCATTTAAATCCGTGCGAGTACTTGATGCTAAACCCAATCAGGTGGGACATAGACAATTCGTTCTGTAATTATGCTGGCGTTTATTCCATTGCATACCAACATTTAATCAGTTTTATACGTCATTTTTTGTTCTTCAAATTGAAATAGAGCAATTCAAGCTGCAGCCTCTTGTAGAACATAAACCAGTTTGTTAGTATGTCATCATTACTCGCATGGCCAAACAGTTTTATAAGCTAAGAAGTTTATACAGATTTCTGCCGTATTGTGTGTTGTTATGTACGAGTATCTTGATGTGAACTGTTGCTCGCGTTTACAGTTTGTACAATCCTTTGCAAGCTGTACCCAACATGGTGCACCATACACCAATTGTTGTCAAGGAACAATTCGACTTGCGTGCTCAAAAGTATTTCCACATTGAGTTTTTCATACGTTTCTCCCTTTTACGGAGACGAAGGAGGAGGAGGACGAGAAGAAGAATAAGAAGGCAAAATTCATATTCTTGGTATCATTTAATTCTGTTCTAGACTCCGGGAGTTTGTTTATTACGTAAATTTATCTAATTTAATCGCTTCTGTACATTACGTACTGAGAGTGCCATCCGCGTTACCGTCATATTCGGATCTGAACTGTGGACGATTTTTCATTCTCTGTCCTCGCATTACACACGTGTTGCATCTAACATGCCATTTAAACTTCTGACATTTTGTAGGCCTCGATATTATATACGCATTTTAAATATCTAAATTTATGAGTGGTATTTATCATGTGTAGATTACTTTCAAAGAACGTACGCCGATCATACATAGGGTTATTTGCGTGTGGTTATAAATTAGAATCTGGCGTCTCGTAGCAACTTGTACTGTTGTGTATGGCGAGGGTTCGATTCCGGCTAATAGCGTTCTGCAATTTTTCGAATAACGTACGTCAAGGTCGAATAGCTTACAAACTTTCTCCAATGCCCTGACTGTTACTTTTTCTTTATAGTTCAGTCTGGTTGCTTCACGTGGTGGTATGTAGCTCATTCTTCGCCTGATAAATCTATGGTTCGTATCGTCCAAGACGTCCATGGGGAATTTTTTCGATCGAGTGGGTAAAGTGAGCATATCAAACGGGATATCTGATTTACGTATAAGGCTTTACTGCACTTCTGACAACGTACTGGCTGTCTGATGTGTAAACAAGTTTAAGTTTCATACATATGAATACTCCGCTGGAGGAGGACAGAGCAAGTGGCAGATGTTTTAATTCCAAGTTTCAGGAGTAATATTATTCCGTAGGAATGGTCTGAAAAAGCGGCCACACGCTCCAGTATAAGAAATATTTGTCAGACCCTAAAGAAATGCAGGTGTTTTGTTTTACTTAGAGTGGCGCCCGGCAAATCAACAATAGATGAAATACATGTAATCAGACAAATTTTGGAAAAGTGCTATGGGTTTGGCATAAAGCTACACAATATATTTATTGACTTCAAGCAGGCCTTTGATACAGTCAGTAGACCGAATATGTACGAAAACTTGAAAATACTGAAAATTCCACAAAACTAATTAGATTAGTGAAGACGACATTGACAAATTCAAGAGCAGTAGTTGCAGTATACCAGGGAAGAACAGACGTATTTAATATTAACAATGGATTAAGACAGGGAGATGCCCTGTCGACAGTTTTATTTAACTTGGTGTTGGAATCAGCATTATTAAAAATAGACTTAAGAGGAAACATCAGTACAAGAACTAAACAATTATGTGCCTATGCGGACGATGTTGTCGTAATAGCAAGAACGCAAAAAGCACTAAAGGAAACTTTTATAATAATACAAAAAGAAGTAGAAAAACAGGGTCTTTTAATAAATGCAAATAAAACTAAATATATGCAGGTAACCAGGAAAACAAAAATAATAAAACAAGACATTGAAGGAACAAGAAAATCTTAAGCAGTAGTAAACCAGTTTATATATTTGGGATCACAAATAAATAGCAAAAATTTAATAAAAGAAGAAATTAGACTAAGAATACAAACGGGAAATAGAAGTCTGTTTGCAAACTAAAAACTTCTGAAAAACAAAGATCTTAGTGCTGCCAGTAAACTGCGTATATATAAATCTATCATACGACCTATTGTAACGTACGGTTCTGAAACATGGCCTATGACAGTCACAGAACAAAATCGCCTACTGATATTTGAGAGAATGGTACTTAGAAAAATATACGGACCAACACAAGATAATGATGGAACATGGAGAATAAAAACAAATGAAGAATTAGAAATTCTAATTAAGAAAGAAACTATCGAAAGATGTATAAAATCTCAAAGATTACCCTGGGCAGCACATGTAATCAGAATTGACACAATAAGAACCGTGTTCATGAAGACCAGTAGGAAGACCAAGACTGAGATGGCTCGAACAAGTAGAAGAAGATTTAAAGAAGATGAAAGTGAGAAATTGGAGAGAGAAGTATAAAGATAGAAGATTGTGGAACGAAATCGTAAAGCAGGCCAAAACCCGCCAAGGGTTGTAGCGCCAATTGAAGAAAAAGAAGAGCGGCGTATTGCAGATACCTACCGATACTTTAGAAGTTACGAAAAACTGTTCAGGATGTAACGAGACTTTGCATCCTTTCAATTTTCCATGAATCCTAGTACTGTTTCACTACCACACTACAACGTAGTAGAGTTCCTAAGTTGAACACTGTTCTGCCTCGACAGAGGTCTTGTGCGATGTACTTTGTTGTGTTTCGAAAATTTTACCCTTTCATTTGAACGTCTTGCTGGATGCTGTCTTTGCGAGCTACATTTGGTTTTGCTAATGAATTTTCATTCGTTGCTTTTTGTCTTAGGCCTGTAGTACTTTTACTAATCAAGTAAATTTCAACTTCGCTGTTCTGCCATGGACCCCTTTGAGGGTCTGGTGGAACCTACGGACCCCTTTTCAGAAAAATATATTCAAATTCATAAAACAGAAATTAGTGAGATTTGTTGAATTTAACGAATTTTTTTGAGTCTAGAGGCAATAAATTACTTAGTTGCCTACCTTCTTTATCGAATGGGAAACTAAATTTCAGTTAGAAGTTGGTGCAAAATAAAGTTTTATTTTTTCCCCATCCAAGTTCACGGACCACCTGAAATCTGTCCATAGACCCCTAAGGGCTCCGTGGACCCCAGGTTAAGAACCTCTGTCCCAGATCATCGTCACGCTGTTATTTGTGCCTGTAGCTGTGGTCAAACACGTTTACAGCATCCATCGGCCTCTTTGCACGTAACTTAAATGGTGACGCATGATTTTATCTTAAATGTTTTATGTGCTGTGTATTTAAATAAATAAGCAATATAGCTACTCCAGTCCACAGTTGCTACTAGTAATCAACCCTTAGGCCTACAGCCGACATTCACTTTTCATCACAATAAATTAACAAGCTCCTTTAACACAGAGGTGAATAAAAATGGGACAAAGAACGCTATAAGCAGTCATGTCATGCCGTTAATTGTACTTGAATATTACATTCGCGTTATGGGTGCCTCGCCTTTGTTGTGACCTACCAACTTAACTAATTATGCACGTAAGTTACAACAAAAATGTTGTTCATTAGTTTGTTGTTGCACGTATATATGTCATAACCGAAGTACGTGTACAGGAGACAACGTAACACGTTAAACCGCACAAATTGAAGTAATCCCTATTGTTATTGTCTAGAGCACGTTGTTTTGGCACTTGGAAATTAATAATCTCAGAAGACATGATGGGAATGAGTTTCAGGAAAATGGTTCGTATTCTCAATACAGCGTGATTAAAAAAGATGGACTCAATTTCGTACATCTATATTTCCTGAATTATACATGGTATGTGAGTGACCTACATAACATTTGAAAGAGGAGATCCTAAATTTTCAAATACCACTGCTAGAGCGCTAGATCGCTCGCCTAGCGCACAGCCATGCAACAGCGTCAGTTGAGAGCAAAATGTTTACTATGCAGCACAAGCTTTTTTGCGTTCGTGAATTCATTAAAACTGAGTCGACGACTGCTGTGCAGCGTGCGTTTCGTCTTCGTTTCAACATTCAACCTCCAACGAGGAAGAGCATTTGTCTTTGGAGTCACCAATTTGAGCAAATAGGCTGTCTGTGTAAAGGCAAGTGTTCCATTGAGTCCATCTTTTTGAATCACCCTGTATATCAGCCCAGCAGGTACAACTTGATTTTCTTTCGTTATATTTTAGTGAAGTAAATTTAATTCGTTTTCCAAGTTGGAGACTTAGCGACGGTTTCTGTGAAATATAAAAAAGAGATTTCTAGATTCAGTCTTCCTGATATGCAAAGTATTTATTATGTTAGGTGACAGGCAAAATGGCTTGTTGCGACAACTTAATACTTTCTTCTATTTGTGTTTTAACATACAGTATTTTGGAATTAATTATCCCATTGAATATTTATATCACAGCACAAGCTAATTTGGAAATTGCCATAACAGTGAACATTTTGTACGATTAGTTTTTGTTAGTGTCCGTTTAGAAGTTTTGTGTCAGGGATGACACCCCACTGTCTTCGGGGATGAAATTAATTAAATTTACTTTTATAACTGGGGGCAATATATTTTATATTACATAAAAGGCTAGGCTGTTGTGAATGGCGAAATTGAAATTAACTTGAAATACGGAAGCAGGCGTTTCTAAACACAAACGAAAGACTGTTACAGGACGATTACTCTCAAAGTGGTTTCACTGTCGCTTTTCAGATGGTTATTTTTATTTTTGGTGTTCCCTTCCCTTTTCAATCCCAATTAGGCTTTATCAGACATCCCGGTAATTTATTGGGGCTGAAAGCAAGAGAGATGAGTACGCAAGTGAGAGAGACAGGACATCCCACGGGCGAACAGTTTCGTTCGGCTGGAAGGTGTTGTATATTTGTATGTCTGTCAGATTAATCTTAGTAGTTAAGCAACTTAATGCACAAAATCTTGTTTTATAATATGTTTATTATATACCTCTACATGTTTCGAGCACTATGTGCTCATCATCAGGCGGTCAAAATTGTATTATACAGCATCTGATATCACACCTGTAGGTGGCCGTCCGGTGCAAGGGACGGCCACCTGCAGGTGTGATGATATCAGATGCTGTATAATACAGTTTTGACGGCCTGATGATGAGCACATAGTGCTCGAAACATGGAGAGGTATATAATAAACTTATTATAATACAAGATTTTGTGCATTAAGTTGGTTAATTACTAAGGTTATACAGAGATGCACGGCCAGCAAAACATAAAAAAAAAAAAAATTCCTCTCAGATTGTTTTCTCTGCAGTACACCGAAATCTGACCTCATTATTTCCATCTAACATTTACTCTGATGAGTTTGAAGTTCTTTGTGACCTCCACATTTACACACGGATCTAACTTTTCGCTTCTTATTTTCATATGATAAGGCAATTATATTGGCGTTTCAGGCAGTGGACTTCGTAAAAAAAAAAAAAAATTGTCCCTTTCCACTCCGTGAGTGAGCCTTGATAGCTCAGTCGGTATAGTGACTCGCTGCGGGCTGGAGGTACGGCTTCGAATCCCGGTAGGGTCGAGATTTTCCGCACGTGTCCAGACCTGCTCTGGGGCCCTCCAGCCTATTGTACGGTGGGAACTGGGTCTCTTCCCCGGGAGTAAAGCGGTCGGGGCGTGGCCTTAGCCACCCACCCCATCTAGCGCCAAGGTTAAAGAAATAATATGCCTATTCCTCTACCCCCCCTCTTGGCCGTCATGGTCTGTTCTAGGGTGAATTTTGCCTTTTACCTTACTTTACCTGTCCACGCCATGGGGGAGTTGAGGTATAACTCTACTCATTCTGAATGTCGGCGCTGGATAGAGGTGAATAGTCAGAATCACGACTTGGCTGCTTTACTCATGGGAAAGAACGAGGTACCCATCAAATTGGAGGCCTGGTGGGCCCCAGAGCCGGCCTGGACGATTTAGAGAAGTGACGCGTATGTGCAGTGAATAGGCGCACTTTAGTCCTCAGCTAACTCCGCTTATTTAATGCAGTGTTACTGTGCCTGTTTCTTCGTAATAGCCGTCGAACATTTCGATCGATTTGCGTGAGATTTGATATGAATATCGTGTCTCCTGAAATTCAGGCAGGCGAGAGTTAAATTTTTCCGCCAGTTTTTAATGGACCTGAAACACAAAACTTCGTCGAAATACGTTAAATATTTGTGGAAGTGAAACATACGGTTTCATTCCTTTTATAAACTTTGTGCAAAGCACGTCAAAAATTGACGAAGAGAAATAATTATTAACCCTTTCATTGCACAATTAATTTTACGGAAAATTCGTGGCGGATGGCAGCGTGGAGGAGAAGTTGAAACCCAGCGGAATTACAATAGTTGTAAGTGGGGCATGTATTTCCCGCTGGTCACGAAAGGATTATTTACAGTAAACATGAACATTTGTTTGGATGGAATTGTTATGAGGAAGCAAGCCGTAAGAAGTTCTTGAGGAAATATGTCTGATTAACGAAATGAATGCCTTGTGTTTGGTAAACGAAGTGCCACATTTTAACAAACAGTTGTTAAGTTGTTAAGCCGCTTTGTTTACGACCGTCGGTGGGGCAAGGTTTCTGAGGCAATAAATAACTGGTTAGGTAACCGTTTCTTATTACATTGTTCATAAATTAATGAACCGAAACATTGCGCAAGTTCTGTAAAGTTCATCACTGGTCTCCAGAAGTCTTATATCGTGACTGTTTGATAATTATAATGGGGTTAATTTCTTTTTTGTTACTCGTAGTTTGGAAATTTGTTTCCCAGGCAGAGAGGCGACTGAGTAATACGCTTGTCCTTTGATGCTCGAGGTTCTGGTAGGTGGGTCCCAACTTTTCGAAAGATGGTGGTGCCTTTTTCTTCTTGGGCTGATTAAACCTTGAAGATAAAGGCGCCGTGACACTTCGGAAACATCGTGAAGCACTTATCAAAGGACGCAGCTTCACATTCCGGAAGACTTGAATCCCGAAGTATATTCTTGTAAAATCTGACATTGTTTTCTTTCTTTTTTTTTCAGCTTTAATTCAATGAAATGGTACCACCATCTACTGGCGAATACTCCAGTAAAGCAACTGTCCTTCTCTCTGTCTGGTAAGTATGGTTGTTTCTTCTGAAATATTGTATGTTTTAAGCATTTTTTTTTTTAAGTTTGGTGAGACCACAGAATAACAGGAGCCTGTCTGTGAGCGAGAACTGAGGTGGAAGAGGCGGCCAATCTTCGCGTCAAGTCGGGCCGAAACATACCGCACGACTTCGATTCACGCTTGCGCTGTCTATAAAATAATTTCTGTGCTACGAACATCCCCTTTCTATTGTGACGTTTGTGGAAATAATGGCAATGGATTTTTTTTTCTGAAGTAGGGCGCACCCCATATACTTGCTCGGAATGACTAATCAACAAACGTAATTACCGCTAACCTACACAGAAGCAAATCAATTTAAATGAGATTTCAAGAACGATTTATTCGATTTTGGTTTCCCAGTAGACTTGTTCAGTTCGAGGTCTGGGGAACAAGGAACTTGAAGCAAGAGAAATAACTGAGGCTTTAGAGAACCGGACGGAGGAAATGTATTGTATCGGATGGCCATTAATTTTGTGGGAATGTTTCTTTATCCCGGTGAGGTTGCGCTAACGATCCTAGAATGTTAACTTTGTCGCTTCTTATATGCAGCCGAACAGTGCAGCGTGGTTTCTGTTTTTGTTCCAGTACTTTTTCTGAGGATCATTAGAACACTGGCTAAGAAACCCACAAATAACACCCTGTTGGGCTCCCATACGTCTAGGTGCTTTTTGCTTTGGACTGGAGAAAATCAACAGTACATTCGACTCTTCTTCTCCTAATAGCCTATAAACCAGCGAACCGATTTTCATAAAACTTGGCATGGCTTGACAAAGACAAAATCAACGCACACTTTTAGCCTACAATTTAACAGGCAAATTTTAGGTTTATGCGATCATGGACACTTTTGAACAAGGTAAATATTTTTTTTCTAAATTTGGTATGGATGATTTGTCATTTGATGTCATCCTAGGAGCGTACCTTTCAGTCTCCTATGAGAGGTAATAAACAAGACTGTGGGTTTACTAACTTGTGACGCGTGAACATCACGTAATAACTTAAAGGGTTCTTATGTGAGAGTGGTGTTAATTTTTAATAAAATTGTAACATTTATTAATGGAATATTTTCGTGTCATGTAATTTAACAACATGGCGTCTGTGCGAGAATGTTAATTTAAATTTTATTGTGATGGCTATAGCCAAAGGACCGTTGGAACTAGGAAAATGGAAGATTTTCATTAAGTGAGACGATAAGAGTTCCTAAAAATTGTGCATGAAACGTTGTTGATAAGTCGTCGTTTACGAAAATGACGATGGCGTGAATCTGTGAGGTTCCATCTAACTCCTTTTTCTTGGACAAAAATCTGCACTATGTTAATAAAAACGAATATCTGTAAGATATTTAGAATTGCAAACAGTAATTCTTATTCGTGGGATTCAATTCTTGGACCATCTACGTACGAGTTTAACACGATAGTCTGTTAGCTAAATTTTGTGTATTATTGTGTGAAGTGCCTATAATTTTTTTGGGGGGTGGGAACAGAATATTTTCCCGGGATGAAGGCATTTATATGAAATTCCTGATGAAGGCCACAAAAATCCATCGGAGAGACCGCTATTGGAATTCGATTTCAAGCTGTTATGAACATTAAATATGCACACTACGGTAGAACTACTGCGTTCATTAGAATAATTCAGGAAACTGGAAGGTCATAGGTCCCCGAAAACGTTGTCATCTGTAAGATATTTTGGTTATCTCGTACACCGAGCAAAGGCATAGTCTTCAAGTCGTCTCTTTTTAATTTACATTTCTTAAGTAACCCTCCACAAAATAATATCCCTCAATCAGTCTCTTATCTTCAGTCACTGCGTTTTTTTTTTTTTTTTTTTTTCATATTTTTTTCTTTTTTTCGTCTCCTTACATGCGGACATTGTTTTTTTTTTTTTTTTTTTTTTGCAGATTTAGTTCTCTTGTTTTTGTTCGCCTTAGTAAATAGCATATATAATAAGGACATTTGATTAGGTCAGGTCAGGTTAACCTTATGGTTTACGCGTACAACGGAATTCCGCGCGGCACAATAACAGACCGAACGTTATGGTGAAGTGGTTAGCACTCTTGATTCGTATTACTTGGGTCGCAGTTCAAATAAGTCTGGAGGCCACTTATGCTAAGGATTTTCGTGATTTTCCGAACTCCCTTCCAGTGAATGCGAACATACAAGTAATATCTCAGATTAAGCACCGCTTCCTTCCGCTCCCTTCTCAAGCAGTTACTTATTAATCATTTTTCATCTTTTCTTGCTACATGATCTGAGCCACTGAAAGCGTCAGTTCATGAACTAGATAATAAATTGTGATTTGTAGTAAATTTATTCAGTCATTCTTCTTGCATTAACCAACAAATGCACAATATTTGATGTTAACATCAAATATTGTGAATTTGTTCGTTATTAAAAGAAGAATGTATTTTAAAAATGCACGGTACACACAATTTCAACATCATTCTGTCATTATTTTGAAGGCTGGTGGATGCTGCACCAGCGACTGTTGCCATATCTTTTAAAATAGAAGACATGCAATGATTGTCGACTTTTTTTAATAGCTGAAGATGAAAGGAAATATAAGTTTATTTGTACAGCCTATACATAAGACAGTTTATAGGTTTATATGGTTCAAAGGATGGCCATTTACCCGTAAGAGCACTAATTTGAGACATCTGGAAAAAGATTCTGGCTGAAACATTCAAATCCCAATAGAGGGACTTCTCGAAGGTTAGAGGAAATCACACATTCCCATTTGTGAATGTTACTTGGTGTTGGTAGATTAATTTGTGCATTCTCAATTTTTGTGGGGAAACTCTGTGGCATAGTTGGGGGTCTGGCGTGGAATACGAATACAGTAGCGTGTTAAATGAACCTTAAACAGTTCAGTTTTGGTTTGTAGTTATAGTATAAGGTGAAGTGAATAGCTCGGAAGCAGATCCAATGTCAGACTTCTCTTTAGCATTGGTTGGCTGGATGGTTAATGATGTGGCTTGAGATAGTTATCATAAATCAACGTTGATAATTTAATGTAACGATAGTCTTGCTACTTTCTCCTGTGAGTCAGCTCGAGGAGCTGCTAGCCACTTAATAAAAACATTAGCAGCAGTGTAATTAGGGGATATTTAAGTTGGGACTTTGAGAAGAGCCTTCATATCCAAGGCAGTGAAGCCTGTCAGGTTTTATTCCAGAACAATCTAAAATGTGCACAATATACAGCGTGGCATCCCAGCGGTGTTGTTAACTCTTTTGCCTTCTGGGGATGTTATAAGTTAGCTACGTAAAACAATGAAGCAGAGTCGTTCTTCGGAAGATGATACTCAAACACCTGGTTAAGAAAATTTTCACCTCTTACGGAAACCAAAATTGTGCCCCCGTGATCACAAGAGCCGCCACTGGAACCTATCCTTCACCTTTTGAAATCCAGTCCATACTTTTTTATTGGGGAAGGGGGGGGGGGTGCATTTCTACTCGTAATATCGTTCTTGCGTCTGTGCCACAGTCTCCTAGTCTTCTGTTCATTTATTAGACTGTGATTTGGTATGGAGTTGTATGTCTGCCTGATACGTGTGCCGTTCGTCTCATTCACATCCACTTGATCACGAAGCAGTATCGGTGAAAACTATGAACCTTGAAGCTTCGCAGTGTGTAGGTACTCCCAGTGTTCGACCTACTCTGTTACTTTTTTTCTCCTCAGCAGTTTGTTCTCAGACACCCTCAGCCTTCTATTAGGGTGGGAAACCAAGTTTTACACCCGTATAAAACGAGTGACGTTCTAGTTCTTATAAGTAGTATTTAGGAATTAGACGCGAACATGAAATGTGTGACCCTGAACGGTAAGAAGCGTTTCCCAAATTTAACGTGGTTGTGACTTCATCGTGCTTATAATTTTGAGTGATTACTGTCCTTCAGAATATTTCTATACAAGTGAATACTGCAGTCATTCGACATAAAACTTTATTCAGGAAGCATAAAGGCCACACACGTCTTGTACGGGTTTGTTAGCCATCCTTTACATATGTATTATGATTTTATCTTGAGTTCTGATGATGTATATATATATATATATAGACGTATACGATCCACTTGTTTTGCTATGCGTTTGTTTCCGTTATACAAATTAGACCTATTGAAGGCTAAGGTAAGGTGAATGTATCCTTCTTCGTATAGGCAGCGCTCCATGAAGTTGTATGTGGATGTGAAAGCATTGTTCCGCGTAGCCCTAAAACTTGGCACAAGAACGAAGTGAGTGGTCAACTTCACGCCCTAGCTGCTTTACCTCCGGTTGTCACTGACGGTGGAGAAGGTAGGCCCCAGAAAACAGGTGCTAGTTATCTCAACATCACAGCGCTCGCTGGTTAGGCATTAGCATGCTAGAAACGTAATAAAGGAACGTACGAGTCGAGTTGCATCTTTCTCTTGCAGAAGTCTGTATCTATGGCAACCTGTTTGTGCAGATAGAAACTTGCTTTTGAAACATTTACACAGAATGATATTCAAGGTAATGAAAGTCGACTTAATGTGATTGCAATGTAAGGTCGAATATTTTGTTGAATTGTATTCCAGCTTGATTAAAAATTAATAGTAACCATTTTAGTATAGAATTAGAGAGAGGGTTTGGTTGACATTATAAAGTATCTGCATGGAGTGGTACATTAGACGAATGGTATTACTAGCAGCAGTTGAAGTATTGTAGAGGGACAGATAATTTTATTTATTTGTGTACTTATGTTGCTTGTAAGTTCCTGTTCTGGAAGCAATCCAGCGCTAGCGGCAGGAGTGTGTGTTTATCTGAAACATTATTGTGTATTTTGACTAGCTTTGCAATAGCAAGCATGTGCTTTATAGAATGTATGTACACCACTGCAGTACACCGACAGCTCTTTTCAGCGGGTTCGCAACTCCGCGGAGGGCGTATGAAATTCACGTGTCACACCTTGAGACCCGCTGAACGAATTTTCGTAAAAATTGATATTGTATAATTTCAGTAAAAAAAAATTGTCGAAATGTTTCAGTTTCCGTGTAGATCGGACATTTTCAACGACCCTGTTTCATGAACACCTATTTGCATTCTTGCGTGCATTTTGGATGTATATTTTTGTCTGTTTTAAAAGATACGAATAAAGTATGACTGGATTTGACGTTTGTGAGACCGTGCATCGTTAGAACAACGATGTAAGTAACCAACAAGATGCAACAAATTTCGTTTATTGGTCTTTTTGTTGATCTATTTGAATCTGCTCTACATGTTTCGGGAGACAAACCCGCCCATCTTCCGGAGCACTTTTGACTGTATATACAGTCAAAAGTGCCCCTGAAGATGGGCAGTTCGTCTATATATTTATCTCAACATTGAATTTTTTACTTGTGATTTAGAATTTCAGGAACGAATGAGGCATAAACAAGATGAATGCGCTTCATCTCCATTTTCCCAGGATTCCATGTTGCATTTTGTGCTGTATATCTGTAGTTTGTATCAGAATGCAGGACGAAAGCACAGTGTGAGGATTGATAATAGTACATTCGAGAGGGTGGAAGAGTTTAAATATTTGGAAACAACTTTAACAAATCAAAATTCTATTACGGAAGAAATTAAGAGCAGATTGAGGTCAGGAAATGCTTGCTGTCATTCGGTGCAGAATCTTTTGCCTTCCAGGTTGCTATCCAAAAATTTAAAGATTAAGATATATAGAACTATAATTTTGCCTGTTGTTTTGTATGGGTGTGAAACTTGGTCGCTGACATTGAGGGAGGAAAGGAAGCTGAGGGTATTTGAGGATTTGGTGTTGAGGAGAATATTTGGACCTAGGAGGGACGAGGTAACCGGAGAATGGAGGAGACTGCATAACGAGGAGCTAAATGATCTGTGCTCCTCACCCAATATTGTGCGGGTGATAAAATCTAGAAGAATGAGATGGGCTGGGCATGTGGCGCGTGTGGGTGAGAAGAGGGGGGTGTAAGGGTCTTGGTGGGGAAACCGGAGGGAAAGAGACCACTGGGGAGACCTAGGCTTAGATGGGTGGATAATATTAGGATGGATCTCCAGGAGGTGGGATGTGGGTATATGGACTGGATTGGGTTG
>Ga0123355_10002391_pt1 | contig 26544 bp, 27 predicted proteins | sample TergutEmb28metaG_3_FD_89872 | JGI IMG/M metagenome (GOLD analysis project Ga0123355, IMG submission 89872) | Embiratermes neotenicus P1 segment gut microbial communities from Petit-Saut dam, French Guiana - Emb289 P1 | ecosystem: Host-associated > Arthropoda: Insects > Digestive system > Gut ... | reverse complement strand
GAGTCCTTCTTGAGAAGCTAACTGGTTTGCAGCTAGTCAAGAAATTCCCCGCATTTCACGGAACCCGAAGGTTCATTACCGCACTGACAAGCGTCCGCCAACTCTCTCTATCCTGGGTCAGCCCAAATCTGTCCACATACACACATCCTGCCTCCTGGAGATCGAACCTAATGTTATCCACCCAACTACGCCTAGGTCTACTCTTCCCTCCGGTTTTTGCAGCAAGAATATATACAACCCCCTCTCCTCACCCATTCGCGCCACATGCCCAGCCCATTTCATTCTTATCGATTTTATCACCCACACAAAATTGGGTGAGGAGTAAAAATCATTTAGCTCCTCGTTATGCCATCTCCTCCATTCCCCCGTTACCTCGTCCCTCCTAGGTCCAAATATTCTCCTCAACACGAAACTTCATTTACTTTACTTTAATACGGAACATGTTAAATTGACGTGCGATTTTATTGTTGGGAGAATGAAGGATCAAAATAAATTAGTCAGAACCAATGTTTGACTAGTTTTAATTCCGAACCTATAGAAGCGATCTACAAAAGACAGCGCTGCTGTGAGCTGCAGCTAGATAAACACCAGCTCTCAGTGTTTTATAGTAAGAACAACACCCACCATGCGTTGACCACTGGACTCCCTGGCACAACACAGAGCCAAATGTAGCATACCGTATCTGACAATTATGTCACCACACTACGATCTACAGAAAATTCATTATCAGTTAAAAATGTGCAGTCATGCATCGCTTAACGACTGGGATACGTTCTGGGTATGTGACGTTAGGCGATTTCGTCGTTGTACGAACGTCACAGAGTTTACTTACACCTAGATAGTACAGTATAGCCTACTAAACACCTAGACTATATGGTATAGCCTATTGCTCATAGGGTACAAACCTGTACAGCATGTTATTGTACTGAATATTGTAGGCAATTGTAACATAATAGTAATTATTGTAACATTGTACAGTGTGTCCCACTCGCTACCGAACCCGGCATTTTTTAATAATTTAATAAGTTAATAATTTTACCGCTATTGCAACGAAATTTGAAGCGGACTACAGACACATTCCTCTTCATTTCTCACACAACGGACGTGCTCCTGTTCAAATTTCATTTCAATATTTTCATTGATGTTAGAATTATTAAAGAAACGCCGGGTTCGGTAACGAGTGAGACACAGTATTATAATATTATGGGCCGGGTAGCTCAGTCGGTGTAGCGACTGACTACGGGCTGGACCGTCCGGGATCGAATCCCGGTGGGGACGAGATTTTCCTCCCGTCCAGACCGGCCCTGTGGCCCACCCAGCCTCCTGTAAAATTGGTACTGGTTCTTTCCCGGGGGTAAAGTGCGGCTGATGCGTGCTGCTGACCACTCACCACCTTCTAGTGCCGCGTTCATGGAAGAGTAGAGCTATACCTCTAACTCCATCTGGGTCTGTAACGGGATCACTTTACCTTTTATTATAATATTTTGGGACCACCGTCGTACATGCAGTCCGTCGTTGAACGAAACGTTTTTATGCGACGTATGACTGTACACGTAATTACAACGCTTAAAACATACCTGCGCGTATACGTGTGAAATTGGGGAGGCAGTGACACTGAACGGAACAGCTACCCATCAAATAATTTACTCTCCCCTTATGCTAATTTTTGAACATTCGTTCAGTGTAATGAAAACCATGAAAAACAATTTACTTTCAATCCACTTTAATATTATCCTCCCATCCGCGGCTATATCTTCCAAGAGGTCTCTTATTTACAGGTTTTTGGAATAAAATTTTGGAAGTATTTTTCCCCCTTCCCTACGTGCTACGTGTCGCGCTCATACCATCATCTGTGTTTCGATAATCTTGAAGATAATTTAGTGAAGATTAAATGTCGTGAAAATCCATACAAAGGATATTCATACCTCTGTGTGAAATCAAAATCATTCTCCTGATATTGAAAAAGGCATTTAACCTCTTAAGATTACAAAAGAACGAACGGTTCTAGGTTTCCTTCTAAAGCAAAGTGGTAATTATACAACACTTTGCTTTATCGTACAATAAAGTATACAGTGCAAGTATAACGTGAAATAGTGGCGCGTTCGCATAATATTCGGACTTCTTAATCTATTGTAACAGTCCGATGCCCTTTCACTGAAACAGAGCGATTTAATGGCGATCTGACGTCAATGGTAACAATTAAAACGTACTCACTTCTTCACGCGAAGTGCCCGGTATTCCCTGCCCCCCGCCTCCCAATTTTAACCAAATTTGTTTCTTCCCGACAGCTTTGCAATGAAAGTCTCCAGTTTCAAATTTCACGGAAAACTGTCCAATGGGAGCCCAACTGATACAAGCGGTCAGACCGCTGTAACGTAATTAACAGGGTTTAATTTTCGCGACTATGCAAAAGCGTCGAAATCAATGCATTTTGGTCAGGCACTGTTTCGAGTGGTCCTTTCACACGACAGCAGACCAGTTGGTAGACTGCGTTTTAAATGTGATGGCATACGCGCAGAAACCAGATTTGGTCTTTCGTCGAAACGGACGAGTCCATTTAAATCGGCGGGGTTCGTCAGTTTAGTCGACTGCTGGCAGCCGAGGTGTGCGCATCAGCGGTAGTAATTCTGGATACACCATGTTCTGAGGTAGTGTGAAGGGTAAAGGCTACCCACTCCATTCGCCAGTTTCCCTTTCATTTCCCCTCCCGTGCGTCACCGTGTGCCATCACGTTTCAACTGGACTTCACACATTGTTACTGAGAACGTCTTAATTCGGTATGTCTTTCAAAGACTTAAGTGTTACTTCCATTACAATGTATATTGCCGTAGTTTGTAGGCCATAAGTCTTGGTTGCTGTAGCTTGTTTCCTTCCAGGGACGGGTTAAGGACCTATTAGCACCCCGGTTCACCATAGTGCAGATTCTTTCTTGAGAAGCTAACCGGTTCTCTACCAGTCAAGTAATTCCCTGTATTTTATGGGACCCGAAAGTTTTTACCGCATTCACAAATGCCCGCACCTGTCCCTACCCTGAGCCAGCTCAATCCAGTCGATACCCTCATATCCCACTTCATGAAGATCCATCTTAATATTATCCTCCCATATACTCTTGATTCTCTTTCCCTCAAGTTTCCACACCAAAATTCTGTATACGTTGAATACACAAAAATAAAGTTTTATTTATTCACCAACTGATGCAACAGTGAGTTGTCTTAAAAAACAATTTTAAAATTTACATTAAAACTGTTCCGACATGTTTCGGTGTTACAGTTACACCGTCATTAGGGAGCACATTAATTTGTTCTTACTAAAGTTATAGTTGTTAAAATAGTCCACTAAAATACATCGGTGTGTGGTTAATATGGTGGTGGTGTGGCTGTATATATTAGGTCCTTATTAGTGTCTGTGTGGTGAACAAAATGGAAAAAAAACATATAAAATTAAATGGAAAAAAATGGTAAATACTATAATAAAATGTAATAAAATAATTTCCATGCATTTTAATACAGTTTTTTCTTATTTATATTTCTATATTCAGCCTTATGGCGGCTACATATACGTAGCCGAAACATGTAGCAGCTTCACTTACGAATTAGTCTATACTGTGATTTTGCTTCCTTCGTTTCTTTTATGTATATCTATTTAAGAATGTGACTTGGAGTTTAGGTGTGTCATGACTACATCTCGTGTTTAATATCTCTAGACCTTGCAGGAACCTTACAAAACGCCCTTCACGAGACCTGCTTCCTTCTGAGATACGATGCCTGTACGTTCTGGTTTAATCTCTGCAACATTTATAGGATCGTGCAGTCTCCACAGTCAGGGTGGATGGGTGTAGATACAGTACGAAATCCACTATACTTTACCAAACCACAAAATGTCACATGCCAGAGGAGAATTCTGGAATATCATCTTCACTTTCAACATCGCATTCAATATCGTCTTTATCTACAAATTTAATACGAATTTTATTGTTTATACGTACTGACTGTACTTACTTACTTACTCCATGGTGCAGAGTCCTTCTTGAGAAGCTAATTGGTTTGCAGGTAGTCAAGAAATTCCCCGCATTTCACAGAACCCGAAGGTTCGTTACCGCACTCACAAGCGTCCGCCACCTGTCTCTATCCTGGGCCAGCCCAATCCAGTCCATATACCCATATCCCACCTCCTGGAGATTCATCCTAATATTATCCACCCATCTATGCCTAGGTCTCCCCAGTGGTCTCTTTCCCTCCGGTTTCCCCACCTAAACCCTATACATCCCCTCTCCTAACACCATGTAGATATGTGGGGCAATAAAAGTACAGCATCAGTCCTTCTTTCCTTCTGGCAGAAAGCTCCGGCCGCTCCATAATCGTATATCAGAACCTCGAATCAAATTCCATAAAGACAGCCTTAGTGTAGCAGGTGTGAGTATATACTTTGCTGAATGGGGAATAGAAGTTACGGCTTGCTACTAATATTACTATTGCTACTTCTGCTACGATCACTACTGCTACTACCGTTACCACCATCACTATTGCTGCTAATAGTACTATTGCTACTTCTGCTACTATTACTACTGCTACTACTGTTACCACTACTGTTGTTACTAATATTATTACTGCTACTTCTGCTAATATCACTACTGCTACTATTGTTACCACCACTATAATTGCTAGAATTAGTACTGCTGCTGATACTACTATTACTGCTCCTACTAACATTACTACTACTACTACTACTACTACTACTTATAGACTACTGTTAATACTTCTACTACCATTACCACTACTAGTACCACCACCATCACCACAACCACCACCACCACCACCACCACCACCACCACCACCACCAATACTAGTACTAATAATACTACCACCACCACCAACAGTAGTACTAGTACTACTGATATTACCACCACTACTAGTACTAGTACTACTGCAGTTACGACCACTACTAGTAGTAATGCTACTATTGCTAATAATACTACAAATACTAGTACTGCTACCACCACCACCACTAGTACTAGTACTATTGTTACTACTGCAACTAATCATGCTCCTATTGCTTACTGATATTTACATCTGTCAAGATAATTCAAATAATACTAAATGCTGCTGTCAAGATAGCATATCTATTTGCTTTGTCCATCTGAGTGCTCGGGTTCAAATCCCGGTGCGCGACGTAGGAAATTTCCTAATTTCCCTGAGACCGTCCCAGCAAATTTCGGAATAGAGCTTCGAGCCGTAACAAGACCGCTTTTTTCTACGTTATATATATATATATAACACTATTTACAGTACAGAAACTGACATACTGAGAAATATTCCACGGAGCAGATTTCTTCCTCAGCTACGCAAGAAACTCCCAGCAATTTATAGTAACCACATTCACGAGCGCCCACCACCTGTCCTTGCTCTCAGAATAATCAATCCAGTCCATGCTTACCGAATCATTTCTAAAAATTCATTTTATTATTATCTTCTTTTCTACTTCTACGACGTCCGTATGGTTTCTTTCCCTAATGTCTACCCACCAAAACAACTCTCTCGTATCTAATGCGTGCAACATGCCCCACTCATCAACATACTGAGCAGTAGTAATGAGCCAGCCATATGCCATATTATTAAAAAGGATCGATTCAAGATGGCGTCCGGCTTTCGACTCAGGAAGTAGGTATTATGTCAGGTAGGATTAAAATCGGCCCCGGCCGTAGTAAGGCCCGAGACTTTGTGGAATTAATATAGTTATGTTGGTAGTAAGAAAGAACACCCTGTATGATAATATTAAAGAGAAGATGTGTTTAGCACGCCCTGTAGCTGCCCTCCGCCGTAAACGATAGCGTGCAGCGGGAAACACGATGACGTAAGTTAGGGTGAGGTGTATTATTAGAAAGGTGCCGCCGTGGGGATTGGTAAAGGACAGCGTGCAGCCGGAAACAAGATGGAGTAAGTTAGTGTGAGGTATATTATTAGAAAGGTGCCACCGTGGGGATTGGTAAAGGATAGCGTGCACCCCGAAACAAGATGGCATCGGTTTAAGTTAGGGTGAGGTATATAATTAAAAAGATACCGCCGTGGGGATTGGTAAAGTATTGCGTGCAGCCCGAAACATGATGGCGTCGGAAAGCCCTCCCAAAAACAATATGGCTTCGGTTTAAGTTAGGGTAAGGTATATTATTAAAATGTGCCGCCGTTGGGATTGGAAGCACCACGATGGCGTTCGCTTAGCGTAAGTCAGGGTGAAGTAAAATATTAAAAACTTGCCGCCGTGGTGATTGGAAACACCAAGATGGCGTTGGCTTAGCGTAAGTGTGCATTAAGTCAGGGTGAAGTATATTATTAAAAAGGATGGGTGCCGCCGTGGGGATTGGTAATGGAAGCGTGCACCCTCAGTTGACCCAAGATGACGGCAGGTGCGTTATTAAAAAGGATGGGCCAGCGGCAGGTGTAGTGCGGTCCTCCATGCCCTCCCTACGCCCTGGTAATGCCGTGAGGAGCCTCAGCGTGGTCAGGTAGTACGTATGTGTGTAGCAGTATGAAATAAGTGCTGTGAAATCGAGTCCTCCTTACGCCCATGTGTGGCCACCGCGAGGATAGGCTGGGTACTGAGGGATCCCTGACACGTGTAAGCAATATGACGGCGGAAGCACGTACGCAAACATGTACTTGTTTATCATTCCGCCACGTACTACCGGAGCAAGAACGCTCCGCAAGCACCTATAGTCACGTACACGTGTCGGGACAGGGCGTAGAGAGAAAGAAACAACTATGTAGAACGGTATGTATTGCATACAAAAAGTACGTATGTAGTGAGGCTAGCAGAACAGACAGTCTGGTGTTGTGAATAGCGGTTTTTCGCAGAATTCACACCACCATTCATATTTGTCGGTACAAATGCGGGCAATAATCTCGTCCTTTGAGTCACAGTATTCCCCTGTTTGAGTGTACCATGGGAATTGAGAAGGGACTACACAGGCTTTGTGATACCGCTTAACGATAAGGGAGTCCTTGCTCCGCGCAAATGTGCAGCGCAAATGAGGAAAAGTATTAGGAATCCGTCTGACGGCTGGAACTATTTCAGATTTCACAGCCCGAACATAGTGGGGATACAGAGTTTCTGACGACAGCGTGAATTCAGATAAATTGTTAGTTATGTGGAACACAGCGTACGAAGCTAGACTTCGCAGAGACGGGGGTTGGCGGAGACACACATTACACCTGCACGAGGTCGAGTCCGAGCACTCGGGTATGAAATCGTCGAATACAGGCCGATAGTTCAACACACACGACCTGCATAGCGAAGTCTGCGTCCAGCCCCCACTATCAGCCATATGATGCCTGAGGTAGAGGATTGTAGGTGAGGCGAGGGGAACGCAGACATTCCCATACTTTAGGAAAGAAAAAATCAGTGTATTTTACCACAAGAATTCCAGTAAACTAATGTTAGATTTTGATCTACAAGTTATGGAGTCGGTGTCGACAACCCCTGTTAGAAACCTAACGGTCTCCTACCACTGAGTTATAGCAAACACGGAATAAACGGGGAATTTCTCAAATCGCTCGGATTCGGTTAGAGTGAAAGTTAAATGTCCAATCTGAAAGGAGGGTACTTTAATGTATATATTGTCACGGATAGGGGAGTCAACCCTGTCCAAGTACAAGAGGCTTACCTTACCGCCGCCCGTCGAAAATAGACTGAAGACACCGGCAATATAGGCCGTGTAAGTGTTTACAAGAGCACAACAGATATCGAGCTCACAGAATGTTTGCAGTAAGCGATTCACAAAGCCAAAATGATCCAGTCATTCGGGCGTGAATTCAGTTAACCATATAGCATGGCCTGCATTTTTCACCAAAACCTGTTGGGTCCTAAACAGACTCTCCGACCCGTCGAAAAGTTTCCCCCGAAGCCTCATGGTGAGGGCTCAACAGCTAGATGATATGCCCTTGAGGATTCACACACCACTTTTACACAAGATTCAGATCGACACACTCGGAATTGATGCTCTGTATATCGGCGTCAGTCACGACGTCGCTGTATCGTTGCGGCAGGAAGACCTGGACCATGGGGGCGTCGGAGCTCCTTAGGGTAAACACAACCGACATTCCACATTTGGTTGACAGTCTCTTAGCCCTGAGAATGGGATATCGTTTATGCGACTCCAAGGAGGCGACGCAGACAGAAGCCTAGGCGGTGGCCTCTTTAAACCGCTTGCCAAGATCCATAACGTCAGTGGCTGAAACAAATGAAAGTACATCAGCTTCCGGCAATAAAAGGAGGCTGCAGGTACGTGACACGAACAGTGTGGCCCCGTAGTTTGAACCGTAAGTATTATTACTAGACTACAAGTTTCAAGTAACCTACATTATCGTGTGTGTTTAAACGAAATATGTGTATTAATTTCTAGAGAATGGCTCGCAGATTCGGGATAGAGGACACGATCAGGAGACAGTACAGACAGTACAATGCCGTAGGGACGTAGTTAACCGTATGATTATTACCCCCGCGGATAATAGTGATCCCGTGGGAAATTTTCTAGCCAGCGTGAACGAACTCTTTGAGTACGCGTTGCAGGATGTGAGTGACAGTGACATGGTGGGGATAAATATCCAGAATCGGGTGAATCAGAACGATAAGGCCATCGGCATCAGTTTTAGGAGGAAAGAGCAGTTATCGGGGGAGGTGATTTGTAGTGTCTTTGAAAAAGTGTCACAGTCCAATGCTAGATTTAATGCATTGGACACGCTTGTCGTAACTGTGCACTCGGTCAAGATGCCCGTCGGTTTCGGACGTGTTGCACTCAAAAGTAGGGGCACACCGCTGTCCGCAATGGTGCACCTTAAGAGAAGTATCGTGGAGGTGAAGGCAGAGGAAAATTGTTTAGCCCACGCTTTAATAATAGCGATTGCGAGAGTAGATAACGATGCAAATTATACGGCGTATCGTAAAGGTCGGAAGATATGTCCCATAGTTCAAACGTTACCAAAAGAGACAGGTATAGATCTGATTAACGGTGGGGGATCCCCGTACTTAATCGTTTCCAAGAACATTTTCGGGACTATAAGTTTTCAAGTTCTCGGGTGTGACGACATAATTTACGAAGTGTAAGTGGACTCTTCGAAACATATTAACCTACTCTACGACGATGTCGAAAGACATTATCACGTAATAACTAACCTTACAGGTGCAATGGCTAAAAAGTACGTATGAAAGCATGCCATAAAAGTTGTAGGCGTGACGTAACACATGTCTGTGATCAGACTTGTAGCGATTGCATGGTGGAGTCCTCCGTGTACGTTCTCCGGCCTTCGTTTCCCCAGCGACGGATGTAACAGACATTTAAGAATTCGGACGTTTTTAGCCAACAATAAGCAGAGCACGACAAAGAAAACATTCGTTTGCGAACGTAAACGATGTTCCGCGACGTGTGGACGGATCGTGACGGATGCCAGACACGAATGTAAAAAGGTATATTTTGCTAACTGTAAGCAGAATACGGACGTGGGTCTCTTGTGCTATATGAAATCTTTAAAGGACGTGCTGCCCGACGCTAGCGATAAGGTTCTATACGTATTTTATGATTTGAAACCACGCAAAATACAAAGTACTCCGAGAAAGCCACACTTCACGTACCTCATCTCGTCTGCGTTCAGCAGTTTTGTTCGCAGTGCGAAGATGCGGAAGATTGTGGTGAAGAGTGCGTGCGATGCGGTCAGAGGAAGCACTCGTTCTGGGACGATCCGGTGGGGGAGCTGTTATTATACATACGGCAGCCACGCCTATGGGCCAATAAGATTGTCGCGATCGCACATAACGCCAAGGCGTTCGAGTTGAATTTTATTCTGAACAGGGCGATCATGTTAAAATGGAAGCCCGAACTGATTATGAGCGGACTAAAGGTCATGTGCGTGAAGATGGAGCACCTGGTCTTCCTGGACAGCGTGTCCTACCTTCCATGTGCATTGCGTAAACTGCCCGAAGCGTTCGGACTGTCGGCCTCCAAGTCATGGTACCCGCATTATTTTAATACCCGGGAAAACCTAAACAATATAGGACCTATCCCCGACATGATGTATTATGGAGTGGACAAGATGCGGGAAGTTTAGAGGAAAGAATTTCTCGTCTGGTACCATGGTCAGAGATCCGAGACTTTCGAAAATAGGCACGTTCTGGAATCGTACACTCAAGATGACGTCACCGTGTTGAGGCAGGCGTGTCGTGTGTTTAGGCGCGAGTTCATGCAGGCAGGGCACATCGACGTCTTTGTCGAGTCGATTACGATAGAATCCGCACGCAATATGGTCTTACGCAAGCGGTTTCTGAAGCCCGATACGATAGGTCTCATCCCGACGTGGGGGTATACGTGTAATAACAGGTATAGCAAGAAGGCCCTGATATGGCTCCTACATATGGAGGAGACAGACGGTTGCAGATAATGCACTGTCGCAAAGTACATGAATACAGGCTGCCGAAATTACCTCGCTTCAGCTTGGACGACACCAAAACGGTTTACGAGGTCTTTGGCTGTTTTGGCACGGGCATACGTGCCAGCCATTACGGGATGTCGCAACCCTTAGCGGTGATACTCTGGCCGAGCGATACGAACGCACCATGTCGCGTTTAGAGCAGATAACACGAGCGGGCTATCAGGTCAAAGTGCAGTGGGAATTTGAATATGAGGAGAAACCCGAACTGCTGACGAATCCCCTTGTAAGACTGAGTGCATTGTGTAACCGTGATGCTCTGTACGGGGGTCGGACGGAAACCATGCGTACCCACTATAAAGTGCGGGAAAATGAGACTGTCCAATATGTGGATATCATGAGTCTCTACCCTTACATATGCTAGTATTTCAAGTTTCCCATCTGTCACCACGCGTCCATGTGGGGGATGCTTGCAAGGACGTGGAAGCTTGCTTGCGAATGGATGGGTGGATAATGTGTAAAATAGTTCCGCCACAGAAATTGTACCATCCGGTCCTTCCCTATAGGTGCTACAAGAAGCTCATGTTCTGTTTGTGTAGAACATGTGTCCAAACGTGCCCAACAGGAGGATGCACGCATACAGAGGATGCGGAGCGGTCCTTGACGGGAACATAGGTAATGGACGAGGTGCGTTTGGCCGTGGAAAAGGGGTACCGGATACTCGAAATTTATGAGGTCTACGAATATGAGGTCACCCAATATAACCCCGAAACCGGCGAGGGTGTACTTTTCGTCGACTACATAAACACCTTAATGAAATTGAAAGCGGAGGCTAGCGGCTATCCCGGCTGGGTTCTAAACCCCGAGGACGACGAACTGTATGTCGAGACGTTTTGGAAGAACGAGGGGTAAGATTAGATAGGGAGAACATCAGATCTAACGCTCCAAAAAGTGGTCTGGCCAAACTCTGCCTCAACCCCATGTGGGGGAAACTGACCGAGAGGATCGACGGGGCGCAGAGTGAAGTTATTTCGGAGCCCAAAAACTGTACAATTTTCTGGCCACACCCGGCGTAGAGGTGAACAATCTAGCGTTTGGAAACGATGACGTTGTTTGGATTTCGTGGAAGCATTCGGCCGAGGAACGCGTGCCAAACTTGCGTCATACGAATGTGATCTTAGGCTCTTACGTCACCTCATGTGCCACGATACATCTGTACCGCTATCTCGACCGCCTGGGTGAGAGAGCCATCTATTGCGACACTGATTCCGTCATCTACATTCAGCCGAGGGACGAACCAGGACTTATCGAAACAGGAGAAAAATTCGGTGACATGACATCCTAATTGCGGCCCACAGTGTACGTATCCGAATTTGTGTGTGGTGGGCCAAAGAACTAAGCCTAAACGAAAGTCGATACCGTGAGAGCCAGGACTGATACGATCTGTAAAGTAAGAGGCATAACTCTAAATTACAGCGCCAAGCAGGTCGTGAATTTCGACGTCATCAAGTACATGATTCTTGGGTCGGGGGAACCTACATTGATGGTACACACGGAGAAGAAGATTAAGCGTAAGAAGAAAGGGAGGAACTGTGGCCATTGTCACCGAACCCGAGGATAAGACGTATAGAAACTCATTCTTCAATCGCCGACGTGTAGCCGACAATTCGTCGGTCCCGTTCGGGTATAAATAGGGCGAGTGACGAGGCAAAGGAGTGTTTTCACCGCTAGACCATCAATGAGTGATGATATGAAATTTACGCATCCGTTCTCGTGTATCGTGTGTGGACCTAGCAGTTCCGGAAAGACTTTGGCAGTGTAAATGGCGAACCGAGCATCGTGATTCTTGACGATCTGTTAACCGACGTCTATTCAAAGCAAGTGTGTGAACTGTTTATGCTAGGCAGCCATAATCGGAATATAAGCGTTATTCTAATCATTCAAAATCGTTTCATCAGGGCAGGTTCTGTAGGAATATCTCGTTAAATGCACAAAATATAGTGGCATTGAAAAACGTTAGAGGTAAGAAACAGTTCATGTACATGGCCGGTCAAGTATACCCCTCGTCGTCTATTCGTATGTAGGCGATGAAGCGAGTGAAGAAGAATTATCACACTCTGCAGGTGTTGAAGTCCGCCGACCCGAAATTGCGCAAAGCTATCGTTTCAAACTGTAACGAGGAACACGTCAGTTGTATAAGCGAGTGTGTCTTGAATGTATTTAACGGCAATATTAAGTTATCAGTTTGCCTCACGCGCAAGCTACAAAATCACATGGCGGCGCATCGCAAAGTCTCCGACAGGCGCGTGCCTCTCTCCAAGAAGTAAAAAATTATTATACAGCGTGTGGGATTCCTGATGCCTCTATTGAGCGCCGTCCTACCGACGATAGCTAGGCTCATCTTTCGAAATCATGTTACGTAAGATGTACGTTATCCATGCCGATCGGTTGCACGGCTCCCCATTCATGTCACGGGAACCGGCGGCGAAACGTAGGGAGACGGTTAAGAAACTTAACCCTATGCGGAGGCAAAAAAGATACGTAAACCTCATCCGTATGAAGAGTGGCTTAAGATGCGTAAAAAGATGGACGAGGCCGATCTGAGAAAAAAGACTGAGACGAATGGGTTTGCGGAATTTTTAAGCAAAGTGATACCTACAGGGCAAGCTAGCAACGTTGCTCCAAATCCTCCTACGCCTCAAAAGATCGGCCGCGGGACACAGACGTCGGTAAGGTCGGCATCGGTTAACACAACCCCACCACCGATTAAAGTGCACACGTATGAATTTCCGAAACAAGAACGTGTTGAGGACGATGACGACGAAGATGATTACAATGAAGATGCTATTTTCGTTGAGGATGAGGCCCGCGAGTATGGTAGGGAAAATTTCGGTCCTGTAGCTAGTCCCTACCTGATGCCTTACGTGTACAAGAGACGGTTTCTCGACACGCAATATGGCGTCCGTAAGGAGGGTAATATATTTAGGATAGGCGACTCCCCGGTATTGGTCGATACCAGTGGTGATATAACTATAAAGGACCTAGTGTTTAAGGCCTCGATGGTCTTGTGGGAACCGTTGACGCGAAAGAATGTGAACACGGAATTTATCATCAAAGACGATCTGAAGTCGTATAAGGAAATACTGCCGATGACTAAGGCTCATTTCACCCAATATCAGCTCGACGGTAACATTAATATAACACAAGGGAAAAAATTTCGGGAAATCATTGCGCCCCTCTTTGCGAAAGCGAAGGGACGTGGGTTCGAATCCTCGTTACTTCGAAAGTGGATAAAGTATTAATGGCATCCATTAGCGATCTATACTATGATGAAGGCAGTCCGGCAGGCTTTTCGACGTTGCGGAAGCTACGGGCGGCGGATATGGCTGAATCTAAGAAGAAGGGTAAACCGCAATATTTCGCCACTAACTGGGCATGGTTAGAAGAAAAAAATGCATTTACACTGCACAGACCGTTGAGGAAACTTTTCTTCCCCATATCGTGACTAACGTAGGGGACGTGTGAGAATGCGATTTATTGGATGTACAGTCCTACGAAAAAGACAATGATAATTTCAGGTACATCCTATCAGTCATTGATGTATTCTCGATATTTCTCTATCTGATCCCCGTGAAGACAAAGAGCGGACCTGCAGACACGGCGGCGTTTCGGTCCATATTTGATGATAAGCCTAAATTATTTTCGCGACCACCCGTATGGGTACGCACGGATAAGGGCAAGGAATTTCTCAATAAAGACTTGTAGGACATGTTGCGTGACGAGGGCATCCAGTTCCAGGTGTGCAGGAACACCGACGTGAAATGTGCGGTCGTGGAACGAGCTCAACGCACGATTCGTGACACACTATACAAATATTTACCTTATAAAAATACTTTCAGATATATCGACGTCCTACCGAAATTTGTCCGGGCCTACAATTACACGGTTCACTCGACGACAGGTATGGCACCGTCGCGTGTAACAGATTCGGACGTCCTCGCCATATGGAAAAGAATGTACAGTCGCCGTCGTATTCGCGTGGCTAAAGTCAAATTAAGCGTAGGCAGCACGTGCTTATCAGCAAGGAGAAGAAGAAGTTTGCTAAGGGCGGTGGGCAGACTCTCTCCTCGGAAATATTTCGCATTACGAAAGCCATACAACGGAGTCCACGACCCGTCTACGAGCTTGAGGATTTAAACAAGCTGCCGATAGAGGTACAATTATACGCGGAAGAGCTCACACCTGTTAGCATCACGAAAGAGACCACTTACAAGATAGATAAAATACTAGACAAGCGAGTGAGACTAGGCATTCGGGAGTATCTCGTCCGGTGGAAAGGTTACAGCAAGGATTTTGACTCTTGGATCCCGTCATCTAGCGTCAAGGATATCTGATATGACGTCACTCTATCAAGATAACTTTTACGTCACTCTGCTGATTAATGCCTCGCGGGACATTTACGATCTGAATACTCATGCAGATTTGACGGTGAAACTAGTCCAGCATATAGATCTGGGAACGATCTCAAAATGGGAATTGGAAGTCCGCAAAATTTCGTGTTCTTCGTCTCCGGAGGGGGCAAGCCCCGTCCTACTCTACTGTAACCGGATAACTCCACAATTCCTGGGCGATAGCCCCGTCCGTTGTATACGGACTTTTCGGCTCTACCCCAACTCCATGTGCTAGCACGAATTTCGGAACGTGCATTACATGCCGGTGGATCAGAGCAGATTGCAGGACATTCGAATCGAATTCCTCACGAACGAAGGTCTGCAGATCCCCTTCGCGGACAGCACTATTCCCACGAAATTAGTGCTTCATTTCCGCAAGAATTACCAGTGGTAGAGAACTGTATAAAACATGGCGTAGGCTGTCATAATAGGACATTTATTACGATGCATCCTTTAGAGACGTACTTCCTCAATCAGGCGGGTCGTGGTCTTCTCTCTGTCCCGGTGATCGGCCCTATTTATACGGCTCCGATCTACCTACAGCGGGGGCATGGGATCGGCAATTTCTTGGGCACTCTCTTCCGTTTCGTGCTACCTCTTCTGTGGACCGTGGGCCCTACAGGTGTCAAGATATTGCGAAAAATAAATCGCCCTACGTCACTGCGGAAGATATCGTATCGGAACATGTCGGCAATGCCGTCACTGAATCCACACGGCGTCTAATCGGTAAATTGCGGGGCAGTGTTCTTAAACGTGCGAGACTTGTTGCGCCGAAGAAGCAGGCAGGTAAAAAGCCTAAAAGACACCTGCCATACGTGCCCGGATAATAAAAAGGGATATCTTCTCCTAGTCCTAATCAGTCACATCATGTCTGCCGCAGAGGTAGGGTCCAATAGTAGCGAGTTCGACATCTTCGTGCACAAACCGGTATAAACGTCTGTTCTGGGGACTATTGAAACCGATTACAAACCTATCACCCCAGTCGATGAAAATGAACTTGAATTCCTAATACTTGGCGACAAGTGTAACTACATACGTCCCCATATTCAACTCTATGACCGTGGTAAATTAGTCTCGGGTTCCGGGAATAATGTGGACGTTTCGGACCACATGGGCGTCACCAATAATCTCCTCCACTCACTCTTCAGTCAGTGTAGAGTCGTTCTCAATGGCACCACAATCACGTAATCGAGCGAGCATTATAATTATCGCTCGTACCTAGAGACTTTCGTGTCCTACGGCACCGATGAGGCAGCCACATATCTCACGAACTCCTACTGGTATCGTGACACTGGCGACCTGTTGCCATGTGTTCCCATGTCCGCGACTGTTACTGCCGCGACTAACCGAGGTTTCATCACTCGGTGGGACAAACTTAAAGCCAGTACAGAGTTGCAGCTTTTCGTGCGATTGCATAGCGATCTGTTCAACGTCCCGCTCGTCCTTCTACCTGGCGTCAGATTGCAGATCAGATTGACGAAAGCCCGACCCTCTTTCTACATGATGAACAAGGAGGCCGATTCAAAGACAACTTTCAAATTTTTGTACATCCAATTGTTGGAGAAGCGCGTGAAACATGACCCCGTCACATTGAATACGGGGGCTCTCGCATTCTATAACATGACGAGAGTCGAACTCAAGACTATCGCATTCTCGGCCGGATCCAAATCCCTGTCTATCGACAACGCCGTCTTTGGTCCTGTGCCGAAACGTCTCCTCTTCACCATGGCTAAGAATGCCGATTTTATATGCACAATGTACACGAATCCCTACAAATTTCAACATTACATCATCGATTTTTCTCTATTCGTGAACGGTAAACAGTACCCCATCGAGGGCCTATCCCTGGGCGTGGATCATGAAAAGACCTCTTTAATGGGCTATGGGACTTTGTTCGAAGGGTCAGGAATCCATCACTCCAATGCCGGCCATCAGATAACACACGATATGTTAGTAAACGACTATTTCATGTTACTCTTTGATCTCATTCCTGACCAGGGCGCTTCAGAAGCCCACACTTCCAACCCCGAACAGGGCAATATCAGGGTGGAGTTGAAATTCGCCAAGTCATTACCCGAAGCGATCACGTGCCTGCTGTATCTAGAATTTGACAATTCCGTCGTCACTAATTTGGCGCGAAACCTAACGAACGACTAAAAAAAAGATAGACACCTTGCAGATACTGTGCACATTGCGCAATGTAAAATCCGTGCTTGACGTCTACGCCTCCAATCTACTGCCATGTTCAATCTCGGAAACTTTCATCGTCATAGACAATGACGATCCCCACACAAAATGATGTTCACACTGGTTCGAACCATTCTTGCCTGACATCGTGGAATTTGTCCAGCGGAACAGCACGACCTGGGACCGTAAGAAAAGACAACTGCAAAGCCTGACATGTGACGTCTGCGGCAAGTACTGATGTCTGTTCGCCCTGTATATGGATCGGGTCTACATTCCCCAGCAATTCGTGGTGCTCTTCAGAAAACCTACAGACCGAAAGTTGGAGGAGATGTTCACGGCCGAATTCGGAGCTAAGTTGCCTCGTGACGGCTGGGGTCAATGCTGCCGCAGCTGTCTGTAAAAGTGAGTATTTTTTCTATTCTTATCATTCCAAGACATGGCTGTGAGTAGTAGAGAGGCCTTTATCGATTACGAGTTCTTGAGGGGCCGGCAGAATGAGACGGTCGTCAAGGAACTCTGATTGGCCAGTGCCATAGCTTCCGAGACATTCCGTTTCAAACCACCCTACAAGATTGCCGATCACGGATCAATAGGGAACGGCATTAGTTGGGCGGACGGCCATATTGTTTATAAGGATTTGCGCACGGTCCTTAATGAGGCCGTGGCAGGTTTCGCCCACCTCTTCGCCTACGGCATCTCCAAATGCACGTTCCTTGCCAGACTGACTCGTCGGCCGATCCTTAACCTAGAGGATGTCAATTGCCCACCACCAGACTCATTCAATCACGAGAAGTGGTGTTCCCTGCCCTGCCACAGATTACCCAAATACTCTTGCGCAACCAAAACCGCGCATTCCCTCTACGATTGGTTGTTGTACTATCTGCAGAAGAAAGATTTCGTCCAATGCCCTGCCGATAGGACACGTCATACTTGTCGATTTTGTTGCAGCCCTATAAATTGGCCATGCACATCGCCCGCCATGTCACTCCCGCTGCGATGGCTACTAGACGCAGACGATATAGTTCAGTTGTGCCAGTCGCCAAGCGGCCGGCGTTACGTCAGATCCTGGAGGGGGAGGTGGAGCAGCTGCCCACCGCTACCGACGTCTGTTCCTACTGGTCCCCCAATCCGTCCTTTGATCCCAAGTGGGTCCTTCTGCGCCGCATATTTTTCATCAATGAGGACAAGACCAAGTACGTGTCTGTCGGTTACTACCCTGCACGCGATTATCAACCCCTGGTGGAATTCGGCGCCATTCTCAGGGGCTAGTCCAAGTGCCTCATTCACGCCGACGAACAAGTGGCTGCTCTGGCGGACAGGCTGCATTCAATACGCGAATCCATGTGTGTCGGCGGGGACCGTGTCGTCATCGTTGCGAGAGTGGCAACTTTCGTCTACACACCCCAAAGAGGCAGGGCTCGGCCAGGCTGTTTGTGGGGCACCGAGTACATAAGCCTGACGCAACCCGACATGGACTATCTGGTGCGAGTTTTCCCCATCCTACAACAACAGTTGCGCGATTATTTAACGCAATGCCGGACGTGTTGTCCTACGTGTCATCGTCCTTGGCTTCTACTTCTTTTGACGGACCTCCGTCTAATGCGAACACATTTTTAAATTACCCTCGTTTGTACGAGGAGCTTGTAACTTTTGTATAATTTAATGTATCACACACACACTGTTTTAATAAACAGTACTTTGTAGCTGAATGTTGTTTCATTTATTGCTCTAACCTATCCTGGCACCATTCCCTGCAGGGCGTGAGCAGCTTCTCGTCCGGCAGCGTCACGATACCTAGACGGGGAAAGACATCTCACCGTCAGTGCGATCTGGCTGAAGGGAGGGGGCTGATGAGATGTGGCTCAACCGAATTCAAAGTCCGAGTCAAACTCGTGGTAATATTCAACAGTACTACATGAAGTTAGTAGATCCAATCGAACTTTTTCTTTATTGCACATTCCAAACACAATTTCGGGGGCTGCTGCTTTAATGATGGGGCTGCATGCAGCACGGTACGCAAGGGCACTTCTCTGGATAACTACAACCGAAATCATAGTATGGGAGAGTGTCGTCTAACAAGCGTACGCAACGCCCACAGCGCCGTGAATTTACGCCTTCTTTCGCGGCCAGGTAATTTCTTACGTATACCATTTTACGCCTGAGGTTTGTGATGGTAAGACTACTATTGCATAATTGGTGCAATATAATTCAAACGAGTTCTATACAAGATTTGTTAAATCTATGTTTGACCGCGGACCACAGGAGGAGTCACTACTTATAATCGAAATAGAGAGTATAATTCTTTCCCTACGTGCCTGATAGTATAGCGCACTGCTCTACCGGGCACTGTCCTTACCGGGTCTAATTCGAACCCGACACCTCCAAGCAAAGTTTGTGGACGGTTGATCTTGCAACAACACGTCAATTTCGGACGACTTCGTTTGAGAACTAGCTATGTAGAGGGAGAGAGTATCAGGGCGTGATGTTAATTTGCCCGCTCTATACATAGCATATTCGCCGACTATTGTGCAACAGACCCCCACAGAATGGCATAACCATAACATAACCTCGGCGATTCGATCCTCCCCCACAGGCACATATTCATTAAGCCACGTCGCATTACCCGCTAAGCACTGAATGGTATCGTTGGCTTCAGTGAAGCTGGTACTGCCCCCTAACTTTTGTGGTGCCATTTACCTACAACACCACGGAGATCCTAGTTATATTCACTCTAATTCACTTAAACATACGAGCATCTACTTCTAGTTCTACTTACCTGGTTTATTCGACTGTGTCACGGTGGGTGGGAGGTAGCAGCAGTGAGTGGCCGGTAGCGGTTGGGCGGCAGCAGTGAGTGGTCGGCGGCTACGGTGTCTGGCAGCAGTGGTTGGAGTCAGACGGCAGCAGTAGCAGCGGTCGGTACAGTACTGGGTGGCAGCAGAGGTGCGAACACAGTGTACACGGCAGCAGTGTCTGGCAGGAATGGTTGGAGTCAGACGGCAGCAGTAGCAACGGTTGGTACAGTACTGGGTGGCTGCAGAGGTGCGAACACAAGTCCTTTTCATATGCCACACCTAACGTTTTATACTGTAGCATATGTCCAACTCCCACACACACACGCGTTCATTTTCCGTTGTTTCACAAAGACGTGTCGGAATGCGCTTCGTTCAGACATGGTAATAATCGGCACGGATGCTTTGTCAGCTCTATGCACATAGGTGACAGGTCTACATAACTCATGTACCGGCTTTCTGCACACAGGCTAAGAATTATTCTACACACAGGGTACGAATTTTTCAGCACTTCGTTTCTCAAGTCTACACTGCGATACTGGTTTGTACTCCTAATTTACTGATGCAGCGAACGTCCTACAGCTATGTGTAGTTCTAGCTACAACTTAAACACTTTGGTCTGACATTCCGAATGCCTTCAAGTCTTAACATGTATGCTGACTTGGCGTATGATGTCATCCATAGTCCGAGCGCTAGTTGAATGATGTCATTCTCTTGCTTCACTGTAGCGATGATCTCACACCTACCGATAACTGGAGCTGGCGCGTGTAAGTGTACAGTCAGATTCTATACAACTTGCTCGTACTTTTCTTACATTGAATCCGGTAACTTACTTGCAACATAATTTACCTCTGACTGCTAAGGGCTACACCGTACCTTACCAGCGCTATTTACCAAACTTCACGGCGGCAAGCTTCCGCCGTCATATTGCTTATACGTGTCGGGGATCCCTCAGTACCCAGCCTATCCTCGCGGTGTTCGCACACGGGCTAAGGGAGGACCCGCTTTTAGAGCACTTATTTCATACTCCTACACACATACGTACTACCTGACCACGCTGAGGCTCCTCACGGCATTACCAGGGCGTAGGGAGGGCATGGAGGCCCACACTACACCTGCCGCTGGCCCATCCTTTTTAATAACGCACCTGCCGTCATCTGGGGTCAACTGAGGGTGCACGCTTCCTTTACCAATCCGCACGGCGGCACCTATCCTTTTTAATAATATACTTCACCCTGACTTAATGCACACTTACGCTAAGCCAACGCCATGTTGGTGTTTCCAATCCCCACGGCGGTAACTTTTTAAAATTTTACTTCACCCTGACTTACGCTACGCGAACGCCATCTTGGTGCTTCCAATACCCACGGAGGCACCTTTTAATAATATACCTCACCCTAACTTAAAACGAAGCCATACTGTTTTTGGGAGGGCTTTCCGACGCCATCATGTTTCGGGCTGCACGCAATCCTTTACCAATCCCCACGGCGGTACCTTTTTAATTATATACCTCACCCTAACTTAAACCGATGCCATCTTGTTTCGGGGTGCACGCTATCCTTTACCAATCCCCACGGCGGCAACTTTTTAATAATATACCTCACACTAACTTACTCCATCTTGTTTCCGGCTGCACGCTATCCTTTACCAATCCCCACGGCGGCACCTATTTAATAATATACCTCAACCTAACTTATACCGGCGCCATCTTGTTTCCCGCTGTACGCTATCCCTTACCAATCCCCACAGCGGCAACTTTTTAATAAAATACCTCACCCTAACTTACGCCAACTTGTTTCCCGCTGCACGCTATCCTTTACGGCGGAGGGCAGCTACAGGGCGTGCTAAAACATCTCCTCTTTAATATTATCATACAGGGTGTTCTTTCTTACTACCAACATAACTATACTAATACCACAAAGTCTCGGGCCTTACTACGGCCGGGGCCGATTTTAATCCCTCCTGACAAAATACCTACTTCCCCAGTCGAAAGCCGGACGCCATCTTGAATCGATCTTTTTAATAATATGGCCTATGTCTGGCTCATTACTACTCTGAGCGCATCGCCTATATAAACTGCAAATGTCCATAAGTTCCACTTTTGCTTAAACCGAACTCCAGGTAAAGACGTAACTATCTGTGAAAACCGTAAGGGAAGTAGAACTGTTCGTGGCAACGACGAAGACGTGTTTCAATTCATTTCTCGTCCGCCTGTCAGAGCTCTGCATGGCAGTTTTTCTCTCTTTTCCGCACCACCAGAAATCTCACGTGCTGATAGTTCAAACATACCCCTCCCGTAACATTTGACTATCTGCATTTTGCCCCCATGTGGACGTGTAAGTTTCGAGTGACCCTGGCAGAAGACAGCACCAGTTTGTTTAACAGTAGCAAGCGATCTGTCTTTATAAAAGAAAGGGACCGTGATTCTCAGGTGAAACGTAATCGTTGTGTTCAATAATGAACGGAATATATATAATTACACAGTCTAATAAACTGCTTATTTAGTAATTAGAAATAACAGGTGGGCCCTGTATCTCAGTCGTTATAGCGACTCAGCTACCGGGCTGGATGATCCGTGATCGAATCCCGGTTGGGACTAGATTTTCCGCCCGTCCAGACTGGCACTGGGGCCCATCCAGCTTCCCGTAATATGGTACCGGGTCTTCCACGAGAGTAAAGTGCGGCCAGGGCGTGCTGCTGTCCGCTCACCTCCTTCTAGTGCCGCGGTCATGGAAGAGTAGAGCTACACCTCTACCCACCCTCTGGGCCACACCGGGCCTGTAAAGGGATCACTTTACCTTTACCTTTAATTACAATTAAAGGATAATTAAATCATTTAGCAGCAAAATGTTTCGGCTCCTCTTATAGAACCATTTTCAGGGTCTACCCTAAAAAGTGTTTTTCGCAGTTATCAATGTTTACGGAGTACGAGATCTCGTTTATATGTTATTAATTTATACAGGGTGTTTCACGACGTGTGTACATTACTGCAGGAGGTGATTTCCTAGATCTTTGTGAAAAAAAAGTTCATATAAATATGTGTCCGATTTTGGACGGTTACGGAGTTACGTGCATTTTTTAATTCCCGTACACGCCCTCGTGTGAACCGCGCCTTACCAGCTGGCGTGCGATGTACTCATCTTGGCTTATCGTTTGCGTTGCTATCATTATTTTTGCCACCTGACTCGCTCACCCAGCTACAGACAGTACAGTTTCCGTATCTCGGCACTTGGAATGTATTTAAGGAATGTGGGGAATGTGGGGAGGGTGGGTATCACTCTGGCCAGTGTATACTGCATGCCTTAGCTACTACTACGTGTTTAAAAACCCTTATCACTTACATTACAGTGACTGTGCCGGCTCCTGATGTCCAGAACTGTATGGCGATAGTTTTGTAAAGGTGTGGGCTTTAGAAGGACAGAGTAGAGTGGCTGTTCCGTACGTATTCTCATCTCGGTGCATCCGTTACGTTCACGATGCCATTTACAGTTTCAGTTGTAGAGTATGCAGATATGATTTATATGTACGGTTTTGTGACGGTAATTCATTTCATGCCGTAGCTGAATATCAGCAACGTTTTCCGAACCGTAGAATACCAACCCGAAGAGTATTTACTCGAGTTTACCAGAGTTTGTGAGATACCGGTTTATTTCCCGAAGTTCGCATTGCTTCCGAGCGTAATGTTAATGAAGGAGTCGATGAAGAAGAAGGCAATGTTCAGACTATATAGAGCAGTCCACGTGCGAGTACGCGAAGAATGCAGGACGTCTTCGTGTTCCCCACACGAGAGTGTGCAGAACACCGCATGCAGAGGGCATGTATCCATACTACATGCAGCAAGTGCAACATCTTGGTCCTGGCGATTTTGCTCAGAGGCTGGAATTTTTCAAGTGGCTCAATGACAGTCGTCAATTGCATTGTTACATCTTGCGCAATTCAATCGCGATGGTGTCATAATACACACAACTCTCATGTGTGGGCAGATAATCCCCACGCCACTGTGGAAAGCAACTTTCAAATACATTTTAGTGTCAATGTGGGGTGTGCAGTTCTGGACGATCAACTGATAGGTCCTTTCATTTTGGAAGGTCGTCCTACAGGAGAGGAGAACCTCAGATTCCTACAGGAGGAATTGCCCCGACTTTTGGAGAATGTGCCACTGAATAAACGAGGTCGTATGTTTTTCCAACATGACGGAGCTCCTCATTCTTCACGTGAAATTAGAAATTTCCTGAACTATCGTTTCCCTGAGCGATGGATCGGATGCGGCGGTCCCCACAATTGGCCAAACAGGTCTACGGATTTAAGCCCACTGGATTCTTCTGAATGGGGATGGATAAAAGAACTGGTTTGCAGCGTGAAGGTGGTAACGCGAGATGCATTGCTTGGTCGCATTTTGGGTGCCACAGACAGAATCAGAAAGTCAGCGGAATCTGAATCGAACTACCCGCCCAGTTCACAACCGAGCGGCAGCCTGTGTTGCGGCCTACGGTGGCATTTTCGAAAACCAGCTTTAAGCACAGATCAGTTCAAATTAAAGGTAATTTCACGAACTCAACTGTACATTTATACTTCAAAGTATCATGTATTATGCTGGTTTATTGTGTTTTCCGTTTATTGTCAATAATCGTTAGCTTCTATTCTAAATTTCAGGCGGTCATAAATCCGTAACCGTCCAAAATCGGACATATGTTTATATAAACTTTTTTGATCACAAAGATCTAGGAAATTACCTCCCGCAGTAATGCCACAAGTAGCCAAACACCCTGTTTATAGTGTATAAAGGTAAAGTGATCCCGTTACAGGCCCAGTGTGGCCCAGAGGGTGGGTAGAGGTATAGTTCTACTCTTCCATGACCGCGGCACTAGAAGGGGTGAGTGGTCAGCAACACGTCACGGCCGCTCTTTATCCACGGGAAAGACCCGGTATCCAGTTTACAGAATGCTGGGTGGGCCCCAGGACCGATCTGGACGGGGCGGAAAATCTCGTCCCGACCGGGATTGGATCCCGGACCGTAAAGCCCGTAGTCAGTCGCTATACCGACTGAGTTACCCGGCCCATGTATATATACAGAGTGTCCCAGGAGGAATTGCGAGTCTTCGGGAAGGTTTTCCTTATGTTAAAGTATACCGATACAATCCAAAACACCTATGTCCCAATTTAAACGGTTACGGAGATAATGGCCAGTGAAGATTGAAACTTTGACAGCTGTTACACACTTATTGATTACCAAATATATTTTAAAACTAGCAGGATTATATGGCTTCTGTAATGTTAGTATCTGTAATTAATATCAAACTACCTTTTGAGTGACATAAAGCCATTAAATTGAACTACAAAAACACTCGCACTCATGTCATAGTTGTCCTTAGGGTTCCAAGCACTATACATGACACCAGCGAAGACATAAGATAGCTGAACTTGCATACCGGTATAAGCTTACTACACAAGTACATTTGGCTCCGTATCATTAACGGGATGTCTTCCAACAATCCTGGTAATTCATTCCGCTGGGAGACTTCATATGCATTTCCCGTTAAATTCTTGACAAAGACAAAAGGTTCGATCAACTTGTTACCAAGCACACCACACCATTCATTCACTGTAAATATCCTTTGGAAGTTGGTTACACTTGTCTCATGTGGAACGTGGTACCACGTATGCACATTTCGTAAATTATTTACACCGTCGCGCGTAAAAGACGTCTCATCACTGAATAAAATGAAACTTAACAGTTCGGGATGAGCTTTTATCCAGTGGCACAAATCCATGCGCTGAGCACGGTTCGCCTGGTTCCAGATGTTGTATCCTTTGATCATGGTAAGGATACAAATCTTCCTCATGTAAATTTCGCCACACCTGCATACGCGATACGCCGAAGCTTGAGGCCATTCTACGGGTGCAGAGACGCGGACTTCTCTGAACCATCTGCAGAATGTTCTCTCGTGTGTTATTCGTTCGTACCACCTCCCTTTCAGACTGCAAAGAAACACTCGGAAGAGAACCAGTATCACACAATGTCTGGTGAACTCGCGTAAATACAGTTCGAGACGGAATCCTTCGATCAGGAAAAACGCCTTTGGTATTCTTGAACAGCAGCACGTGCATTGCCATCGCAAAAACCATACACAAAATGCATATCACAATATTCCACGTGGGAAAACACAAAAGGCATTTTAGCAACACCGTACATCTAACCTGACAGCCATTTACAAAACAGCGGTAACCTGCAAACCATATGCAGTGCAGTTCAGTGGCTAGCGTCAACTGAATTCCCGAAATACGGCGCCGCACTCAAGGACGGAAATGGATAAGATGTTCAGCTGACAGGGACAGTGCGTGGACTATAACATAAGGAACAGCCTCCCGAAATCTGGTACATTCCTCCTGGGACACCCTATATACAAGGTGTCCCAGGAGGTATGTGCCAGATTTCGGGAGGATGTTCCTTGTGTTAAAGTATACCGATATAACCCAAAACACCTATGTCTAAATTTGAACGGTTGCGGAGGTAATGGCCAGTGAATTTTGAAACTTTGTCATCTGTTACACACTTAATGATTACCAAATACATATTTCAACTGGCAGGAATATGTGGTTTCTGTAATGTTAATATCTGTACTTATCATCAAACTAACTTGTGAGTGACATAAAGCCATTAAATTGAACTACAAAAACACTCGCACTCATGTCATAGTTGTC
>Ga0123355_10002390_pt1 | contig 26545 bp, 10 predicted proteins | sample TergutEmb28metaG_3_FD_89872 | JGI IMG/M metagenome (GOLD analysis project Ga0123355, IMG submission 89872) | Embiratermes neotenicus P1 segment gut microbial communities from Petit-Saut dam, French Guiana - Emb289 P1 | ecosystem: Host-associated > Arthropoda: Insects > Digestive system > Gut ... | reverse complement strand
CCACACACAAAAACCCAATACAATTTAAAAAAAAAAAAAATTCAAAAAAAACAAAAAAAATGGCAAAAAGGAAAAAAAACCGAAAAAAAAAAAAAACCCCCCCCCCCCCCCCCCCCCAAAAAAAATCTAAGCATCGTTCACGTAAATCACGCGATATCTATATTCAGTATCGTCCTTCCCACCTGCTGCAAACTTACTGCAGTTCTAGCACTGGACACCAAAATACGACAGCAAAACATTAGCATAACCACGGTTTTCGTTAAAGAAAACTGGCATGTCACATACAAACAGCCATAAGGTGTCTGCGACTGCCAGGGGTTGTACATTAGTAAATCACAATGCAATTAAAGGGACTGTACATAATGCAATCAGAAATACATTAAACTTCCAAGGCTTGTTAGTCGAAAGTTGCAACTAGACTCCGTTCTAGAATTTCATTACAAGCCTAGTTGCAGCGAATACCAACACCAGACAAAAGAAACACTTCAGTTCATTACATCAGCATGCCACACACTTCACGTAATTTGGGAAGCAGCGAAGTGGCACTACTTGTGTCTAGATTTTACCGTTTGATGAGAATTCTGGGTGTGTCAAGAAGTGTTTATATTACACGAAATGTGTGCTTAGCACGGTGTTGAACAAGGTATAATCAGTGACACCGAACAATAACTCGTACGATCTCAGATCTCACAGCGGTGCTGAGGGGGATTCAAGCATTCTGGGATATGTGGCCGTGTCTACTGGCAGTAAAGTTGCCGACGTCATGTGTAAGCGTTCTACACTTACTGGCCTTCAATGTTTAAGTGAGCTGCTTGAGTTAGTGTTCCATACCGAAGAGTAACCCACGTGCCAGGTCTAAGTGTAAGCCGTATTTCCTAACACATGAGCCAGTCTCCGTCAGGATTGTCAGTGTTCAAGTCGAAATCAGAAGCGGTACCGCTTGAGCCAGCGTGCACAAGACGGTACGAAATCCCACAGCAAAGTGAGGGCCTGTAGTAGTGTAATATTCATACCAAGCTTCATATAGACAAACATCATCAAGAGGCTTCAAAACTGTTGGGACAGTCACACGTACGTGCTGGTACCACAAGCCTACCTTTCCTTAGGTTTTATACCGCTCACGGAATACAGTACTGGCACAACTCAAAAAATGCCATTTGGAGTTAATATTACGATTGAGCTCAAAAATATAAGAACTACATACGACAATACCGGTACCTATACTTCGCAACATTCCATTATTGTCGAATGTGGTTACATTTGTTCACTCAATCGTAGCATTAACTCCAAATCGGCATTATTGTACTGTGCCACCATTGCATTCAGTGAGTGATGTATGGGTCGGTGTAGGTCCACTAAAGGACGTTGTAACTAACTCAAAGGATTGGATGATGATAAGCAACTAATTGGAAATGATGTGGAGAAAATTGGTTGTGGCCTACTTCAGGTATTAGCAAGGCATTTGTCTCTGAGGAATGAAGAAAACCAAGAAAATAAATTCAGTCAAAATACCGGTGTCCCGACCGTAAATCGAACCGGGCACTTTCTGTATACAAAGCAAAAGCGCCACTGCTCAAGTTAGCTCATTCGTTCTAAAATAAAGTAGTAGACTGATTAGAAGTGGCGCAGACCGAACTGGTTGTTTGACAACGAGCATTTGTTTAGCGTAGGGGCTAGACGGGTGCGAACAACTCTGCTTAAAAAACAAGCTAGTACGTTACGACTAGGCGGTCCTCGGATGGTGGTCGTGTACACATACGGTCTACCGGCGAGCTCTTGTGGAAACAGCATTGATAAAACGTTACTTCCACAGACGGCGTGCAGTTTCTTAACAAGTGACATCTTCAAGAATGACTCTGTAGGTTAATGTTGTCTGAGATGTATTACAACTCAAAAACCAACGAGGCACTCTCTGAGGTAATAACTTCACATGACTGTACAAAGATTATTAGCCGTCTAAATGCATAAATAAATCGGTGTTATTTACTAAGAGTCTACCTCAGGAAGAATTTGGTCTTTCCACATCCATTCGGAAGACAAGACGGTTAACATAATAAAGGTAAACAATCGCTGTTTTTGTATCATACTAAATAAATAAACACACTGCTTCAGCACAGCGCACTTCTTAATGTTAAACCTGGACCAACATATATTAACCACCGTGTTTTCAAGGGCTGAATTACTAAACCCCTGCAACTTCCTCCTTGCTACGGTTTTATGCCTTCGCATTATACTTCCACCTCGTACAGAATACAAAATTTCATAATAGGAAAGACGGCACGAGTAGCATTAGCACAGCCCTTTCTGACGTAATTTATTTTTAATATAAAGGGCATGTGTATGTTTGCGGGTGGGTTACCATAGCAACGAATTTTCGAGCGTTTGCACGTAGCAACCAGTTTTCACGCGTCGTAATAATTCTGATAGGTCACGACGTGGGACCAAACCCCTGTTTTCATAGACGCTTGTACTATTATACCGTTGTTCATATTTAAGTACGGAACCATAACTGGAACTGTTCATCGCCCAGTGGAATGCGAATTATGACAAAAATATCCGGACGATTTTATCAATAGGGAACCTCGAATACGTTCATGCAGGCCTACACAAGTTCAGCAAAACTACATAAAAATAGCCCAATCTTAAACCGGCAAGCTAGTCAATAGGGCTACTGGATCTCTGTAGACTACGCAGGCTATTTGACGAAAATGCCCTAATATATGCGGAAGTTTGAATTCAAATTTTTATAAATAGCACTGTATACCCGTACATAAAAGCCCATGGTCAGTCTGTCGTTCCATCCCAACCCGATGCTCCAAAACAGTGCGTTGAAGGAAACAATCATCTACACATTTTCGTCCAGGAAAGGTAATACCAAGAATCTCCTTTCTTAATACTCCGAAAATCAGACACACAGTACGCATAACACTGATGTGAAGAATCACGATAGGATACATGCCACCGTTCAGGGCAAACCCTCCGCCTGTGGAAAACAAAGACTACAATTCACGAACGACTTCTTCACGGGGTACAGAAAAGTATAACTAGGCTCCAAATTGAACAGCTTTCCCACATTACTGATCTAGAATTTTCACAGGGAATTTCATTCATACTCTGGGAGAACCCAAACCAGCGCAGATTCTAGGCTACAGGGTACACCCACACTGGCAAATACAAAGACATTTTGGGAAGTCCCAAACCCGGAAAACGACCTTTTCTGCTTTAAAACCTAGACAGAATATCCCCACTCGTCATAGTACAGCAATATACATCGTCTGGGGAACCTCACAATTTATGATTACTGAACTAACTACCAACACTTTCCGAACGCACCTAAGAAGTGACAGCATATTTCTAAATCCAATTTCCATTTACGCGGACAAAATTGTCGTCATTAAAAATCCTTCACGCAACATGTTTAGATCTGTATATTTTCCCGGCACCACACTTCCGTTGCATTGTCCTCGCTGCTTTGATGTGCCACTTTTATAGGCGTTCCGAGCGCGTGCAGATACGCCGAAGAACAGGGCACCGGATACGTGGTTCAACGCACTGTACTTTTATTATTGCAAAATAAAATTAATATATAAAGTATATTATATGTTAACAAAGAGCCAACGATCAACAAAAGTCAACTGAAGTACTATCTGTGGATTGTCGAGGGATTGCTATGCCTCATTACGACGCTTTCTTGCCCGTGCGCCTTCGTTCCCTGCATGTTGTCTTGCGTCCTCTCTGTTATGGTGCAGAGACCGTCCTGGGGTAAGGCTAAAATTCGGTCCATAAATCTGGGCTGATGTCCAAGGAATCGGATCGCTGCCATCGTTTGAGTGCAGCTAAGTGGAGTAACGGGAGCGCCAAATCCACTTGGGAAACACCGGTCGGAATGACACCAAGTTAAGCACGGTGTGGGTGTCGCGAAAACCCTTCACCCCCCTCAATCAGACCCCGTAATCGGCGTACTTCTCACCCTAGTCTGTGCAGTTTCGCTGGCGCGGTGTCGGCCAATTCTGGGCCCTCGGCGACAGCGGTCCGAGACGCTTCCTCTTCTTCCCTGGCGAGTGAGACCGTCCCGTGTCTGAAGCCTCTGGTGACTGTTAGTCGCCGTGATGGCCATGGATAAAGGAGCTCATTGCGCAAAATGACTATTGTAGTCATCACAAATAGGCGAAGCCGATTATCTGCGCTGTCGCTTGTGCCTTGGCGGTTGTCGGATCTTCAGTAAGCAGCCAGAAGCTGAAGTCTTCTCTGGCCCTATCAGTGATGATAAGCGCTTCTTTGCTTCCTGGAAAGGTTAACTGGTATAGAGATTTAACACATACAGAATATGTGGAAGGAGAGGAGGTGTTCCCGGCTCTCAGCCTCCGAAGCGTTGTCTTGTTCGTTCCGATCAGGCCACTTTCACAGGCGTTCCGAGCGTAATAATGACAACCACTGCACCTCATGAGAGATTTTACTTAACTATGCTGTACGGACATGTCCACTGGATAAAGTATACAACACCAACCTCCCCTGATGCCTTACAAGTGTCAGTAAAACCTTCTGTAAACTACATTTACTTCTGTGATGTGTGACCTATAGATTAACATTCAAGGATGCACTTTTAACAAATAAATAAAATATATAATAAATCATTCAGGATGGTTTCGGGAATGTCATCATTAAGTATTTCAGCATGCACATAAGTCTTCTTAATTAATAAGTTCAAACTGACATGTAAAGTTTACGTCATGCAAACACAGCTACACTGACAGAAGATCCTGTCAGTAATTCCTAGTATATCATGCACAAACACAAGCACAAAAAAGATGATACAAAAATGTGAAAATACATAAATATTTTGTCAGCATCGCTGTAATTTCTTTACACTTCGTCATGACGCATCCTGATCAGAATTATGGCTTTCTTTGTTGCAGATTTCTAAAGAACTTAATGTCGTCACTGTGTGACCAACCACGTCCAATTGGAAAGAAACCCCCTAAGTTAACGGCCGTTAATGAGTTCTCTAGTTACCGCAACAGCCACAGGACGGTTTAGACGTGTATGGAGTCTGTCGTAATACGGATTAAGAGGGCGAATGCAAACTCTTGGTTTTCCTTCATCCACTATTAAACTACACGGTCAATCGGAACCGAACCCGAAGCACTGACGTGATAATCCAGCGTCTTACCTCTTTACTAACTCAAACAACAACACTCCTAAAAATTACGATAGGAAAATAACTCTGAGCTGTCACAGAACTGCGTGCACAAAGCCCATGATCTAAGTCTAAATTAAATTCACGATCTCAGTGTTCGAGTAAATAACTTCATAGATCTATGCACCTCACACGGCGCAGCTCCAAAACATTAGATTTTCTATACTAGGTCTAAGTAAAGGCCTATGAAATGGCAAGAGAAGTTCCGATTCAGTTAACACATACAGAAATATCTAACATTGTGATGTCCTGCTTCAGGCCGCTCACGAACGACAAACCCGACATGTTCTTGCATACCTTCAGTACCTATTTATTACTGAAACTCGCCTCCTATACAAGAAGTCACTCTGGAAACGAAAGTACTACCGTAACTGCATGTGGATTCTCTCGGGAATACTGAATAACAACGAGGGCCACAGATGCCTTCCTCCTATAGGAGAGAAAAATGGCTCACGTACAACCGCTTATTGCGACTCAAGACGTACTACGTATTAAAGAACAGACACGTTTCTTAAACCAGTTTGTCCCTCTACACTTCATTTAAAATAAACATAACCTAAAATTACGTAACGCTTCACGATATGCATGTACTTAATTAAAACAGAAAATACGCGTTTCTATAACTTCTGAACTCCTTTAAGTGATGAAATTTGAAATACACCTGTAATCCCTAAACGACCAGCACAAATTACCGTCAAGTCAAAGTATACGTATAGCACATATTCATAAGCAAGTCTCCAGCCATTTCACTCAAAGGAAAGGTGTGGAACATATTCACTGCCCAGTCCAGGGAGATGAACAATGACGCTAAAATGAGTGATCGCAGGACTGAGTACTGGCAATTAGACACTGCACACAAGTAAACAGCACGAAAGCCCCATGTTGGGAGACACAAAGGGAAATGTCGCGTAAAGAGCGTTCACAGCCGGCACTTTCAGGCTTCGTGCATACAGCAAACACGGAGTCCGAGTTTTGCTTGGTGCACCGTAACTTTTCTGTGTGTTTGTCTGCTGTCCTGTAAAGCCTCGTAGACTGCTATGCGACCGATTGAGTTATCAGCAATATACACAGACCTCCTACGGGTAGAACAAGTAAAAAATTAAACAAGGGAAGAGGTACCTTTAGCCACCCGACAGCAGGATGGAGTTCGTTTATTTCACACGACAGGGCCTTGTACAGCATCACGGTCAGGGGGCATTCACATGGGGGACGGGAAAAAAAATCGCATATCCATGTCAGAGGTGGGTTGTCGGTCATGTTGATGCACATGCGGAATTCTACACACTTACTGCCTGCAATCGGACCAGGTGCTTTTTGATATTCACCAAGCAATCAGGTATCAGACAACATGTCTCACTGGTAAGAATTAAGGTCCTTCACACTACGTTTCATTCCACACTTCACGACCAAGCGATTACCACCACCAACTAAATTTCCTCATTGACACAGGTCTATTACGTAATCTCCACTACCATCACCAAGAACCCGAACATACAAATCATACGTTGCAGAACATTATGGACAATGGGATCAGGAGGGAGTTCCCTCCATGGGGAAACGAAGCCGATACGAGACGCTAAATAGTAACTTTTCCTGGCGGAAATGTTAGAGAAACCCGTAATTCTACGACTGGACAATCAGTAACTCTTTGGTACACGGTAATTCCTCAATAGCTGGTTATTATTCAAAAAACCCAGAAATTCTTTGTAACAGTCTCATCACAGTATCGTACTGGCCATTCAGCGGACCCTATTCTCATCCACTTCAGTCCAGTCGGTATAAATGTACTCACTTTATCCAAAATCAATTTTAAAATTTGCCGTATAATACCTGCATCTCCAAAGAACTCTCACTCCACATGGTCCAGCCAGAATTTTGTATGAATTTCACACCTTCCCATCAGTGTACCACGCTCTGTACGTCTTCATATCATTCCATACAGTCACAATGATGCAGCTTACAGCCACATTTTCTTTGGCATAGCATTACTACTTGCAAAGTTGCTCGATCGTGGGAATCGAACGTGGCTCCTGGTTCCTTATCGCAATGTGGAAATGAGTGGAATTATATCCCCTGGATGGATTTCAAACCTGTATTCCCAAGGTTTGTTTGGTCTGAATGCACGTTTTAAACACTGTGGTCATTCGCACCAGTCGCATCTTATTCCATCACATCCTACACATTCACCATAAGCTTCACGGTAGGATAAAACGCCTTGCACTGTGTAAGAAATTAATATGGAGTTACAGTGGCATACATTTGTCGATGCATAACAATGCCGCACAAAATTGCTCACATCAGTAAACGAAGCAGCATTATTCGATTTGAATAATAGTGGTTTTAGGGGTTTGTGGGTATTCGCCTACAGTGAAGTGCTAACATTCATCTCTACCTGTGCGGTTGACCACAAAATACCGACAGGTTAGGATCTCTATGGGTACCAGTACCTCGATAATTTAATGGTTGCTAGAACTGCAGAACCCTTCACTGAAGCAGCTCGCCATCTCAAAGGAGCTAATGAAGGGTCAATTTAACAGGGCAGTAAATGGTTCCTTATTACGTGAACTTGTTTTTGCAATTTGCAAGGTTGTGTATCACAGAATTGCATTTCCTTTTTAATAGGAATGCCGCTGGAAGACAACTTACTCAAATATTCTTTACGCAGCACACTGGAAAACAAGTGTTCTAATAAATAAATAGAGTTTTTTTAATGACATAGCACCAGAAGAACGCTTGAATTTTTCTTAGCCTTTAATTTGACAAAAAAAAGTTCAGAACCTTTGGTATTAAATATCACGTGAATACAGCCATATATAAACTACGAGAGCAAACTCAAAGAAAATATGCGGAAATTATTGGATTCCAAATCAGTTCAAAAAAAAAGTTAAAACTAAAAAAAAATTCTTTTTTTAAAAAAAAAAAAAAAAAAAACTTAGATTCTGATAAGTCTGAAACGGGCTACATCAGTCTCCTGTACGAGCAATTGGTCAGCAGGGTTGTGTGTGTGTGTGTGTGTGTGTGTCCCGAAAACCAAATTTAAAAAGCACCGATTTTTTCAGACGCGATGATATCAAACGTTTTTCGTGATTTACCCTTCAGCCGAAGTCAGCCACTGCAGTCGACTGATGACTAGTACAATGAAGTTTACAAAAGTGAAATAAACAACTTAGGAAGTCTCAAGTGACCTTAAAACAGGAAGATTAGTGACTGTGATTAAATCATGTGAGTGAGTCAAGGAACATTAAGTTATATTTGTATGCATATAAGTGCAGTTGAAAACAATGTTATGTTACAGTTATATTTGGATCATGATTTTTAAAACATACTTTTTTTAAATCAAACATAAATTACATGCAGCCCTACGCTCATCCCCACCTCCAAGTGAAAAAAATTCTGGATGTGTGCCTGCGGGAAACAGATGAGAAAAACGGTCATTACCCCTCTGTTGATACACCAAAGTGGAACTAATTACACACAAGAATATACCGTTTATCCGTTACCTTTGGGAGAAGAAAGAAAGGAGTACGAGAATCTCATAAAAATCACATCTTTCTACAGAGAACATAAAAACTCTTTCGTGCTATCAAATAGGATAGTCGAATATTTCAATAAAATATGGTACCTAATCGAATTTAATATTACCCCGAATAAACTACGTATCCCAATTTTGGAAGCTTAAGACAATAGGAAAACACGCATTACTTGCCAAAATATATTGGTTTCTAAATTCACTTTCCCCATGGCGGACCTCAGCTACTGGGCGGGTCGCAGGTGGCGGATAGCGAATGGCCACCATATATGGTGGTTAGCTGCGAATAAGGGGAAACTGAAATAAGCAGTCCCGGACCGAGGCGGCACGACTATCAGAGAGTGACGGGGTAGCCTGTGGCAAGAGTACAACCATTAAAAATCACATTCTCTCCAGGACGGTCTTGTGACCTGGCGAGTAAGTGCCGCCACTAAATAAGCACTGCCATCGCTGCCTTGCGGGTGAGGGGAAGAAACCCCAAAGGCTAAGGGAAGGAAACCCCTGAAAGAAAACGAAAGGGAAGAAAGGCCTCTATAAGCAAGCAGGAGCTAATCCACCTAGGGGAGAAAACCCTGAAGACAAATCCTGGTCCTCCAAGATGGGGGTTGGACATAGGGCTAGCAACTCAATTCCGGAAAAAAACAATTTTTGCTACGAAATCTCAGTCAAGTATAGCCGGTTGGATATTTGGAAAATGAATTAGGCAACGCAAAAGGATGAAGACTACGGAATTTAATATTGCGACATGGAATGTTCGATCTATGCTCCAAGCTGGGAAAATGGAAGAAATTGCAGATGAGTTAAAGAAATGTAACATACAAATAACAGCATTGCAAGAAGTGAGATGGCCATAAGATGGTTGGATTAAAAAGAAAAATTACATATTATTATATACTGGACTAAAAACCTCAAAGGGACAGCATGGCGTAGGATTCCTTATGACAGGTTGTGCGACACAACGCATAATGGCTTTGAACCTATTAATGAGAGACTGTGCAAATTGAGAATCAAGGGGAAGTTCTATAATGCGACACTCACAGAGTATATGCTCCTACAGAAGATGAGAACAAACGAAATGCTGAAGAAATGGAATAATTTTGTAATAAGTTGTCGGATGTATGTGACAAAACACCAAAAAATGATGCCCTGATTCTCCTTGGGGATTTTAATGCTAAAATTGGGAAAGAACATTCAAATAAAGGAGCAGCAGGTAGACACGCCTTACATGATATCACAAGTGAGAATGGAGAAAAATTAGTGCAGCTGGCAATAGTCCACAACCTGGAAACAAGTAGCACTAAATTTCAACACAGAAGAATCCATAAGGGTACCTGGAAAGTCCCAGGGGAGGAAATTTGTAACCAAAAAGATTATATACTCATAAACAAAAGAAGCGCATCTATGATTACTGATGTTCGTACACTTAGAGGACCGAGTTGTGACTCTGATCACAATCTTGTTAGAACAAAAATAAGGCAGAGAATTAGCAAAGTTAATGAAGGTATATATAGAAGATCAACAAAATGGAATGTTACAAAATTACAAAATCCCGAAATAAAAAACAAATATGATAAGAATATAGCTCAGAAATTAAACGAAATATATCCAAGCCTAGACACGGAACTAGAATGGGATAACCTTAAAAATATCATAAACCATGTGACACATTATGAAGTTGGAACAAGAATAAACACAAAACACGCGGGATGGTTTGATGAAGATTGTAGAAAAGCAATTAAAGCAAAGAATGAGGCAGGAAAGAAATGTATAACTCGAGACCCAAGGACTAATAGGGAAGAATATACATGTATTTAAAAAATGAAGCTGGAAAGATCTCTAGAGATAAGAGAATGATAAATAACGAGATTAAAGAACTAATAATTGAAAATGGAAAGAATGACAATAGAAAGTTCTACAAGAAATTGGAACATCAGCTAAAACTCATAAACCAAGAAATAGAAATATCAAGGCTCGTGATGGATCAGTATTGACCGATGAAAAAGGGATAATAAATAGGTGGAACGAACATTTTAAAGGAGAACAGAGTGCACAACAATCTGAATTTTATGAAAATGAATCACGTGACTACAGCGATGAAAAAATAGAAGAACCAACACTATACGAAATACAATAAATCACAAGAAACCTTAAAAGAATGAAAACGCCAGGAACTAATAATATTAATGCTGAACTCCTGCAGGCTGCAGGTCCACATATGACCCAGAGAATAGAGGAACTTATTCTTAATATATGGAAATCCGAAAAAAATGCCTAATGAATGGAATAAGTCAATAATATGTTCAATATATAAGAACGGAGAGAAATCTGAATGTTCCAATTATAGGGGAATCTCACTTCTTAATACAGCATATAAGATCTTAGCAACAGCAATAAATAACAGATTTAAAACATAAGCAGAAGATTTGTTGAGTCAAGAACAGAATGGGTGTAGGAGAAACAGGTCAACTACGGACAACATATTTATAATGCGACAAATATTAGAGAAATGTTATGAATATAACATTGAAATGCATGTATTGTTTATTGATTTTAAGCAATCTTTTGACTCGTTGACAGACAAAAAACCATACAGATACTACAGGAATTGAGGATACCAAACAAGTTGGTACGATTAATTAAAATGACAATCCAGAACACGGAGGCAAGTGTGAAAATAGAGAATCTTATTTCTAACCCATTCTTAATCTCATCAGGTGTGCGTCAAGGCGATCCACTCTGCAACAATATTTAATTTAACACTTGACTCAGTAACTAAGAAACTCAATTTTAGATGAGATGTTAGTTTAAAACTGAAGCAGATTGTTGCTTATGCTGATGATGTTGCCCTTCTAGCTAGATCTCTTCAAGCTCTTAAGAAAATATTTCACGAATTGCAAAATGAAGCAACCCTAGTAGGATTAAATATCGACGAAGGTAAAACTAAATATATTCAAATAAAGAGAAATGGAGTAAAAAACATAACACATCTAAAAATTTATAATTTTGCCTCTGAAAGTGTGGAAAATTTTAATTATCTGGACTCCATTTTGAATGCAGATAATAAAGTGAATATAGAAATTGCTGAAAGAATAGCAAAAGGCAACAAAGCATACTATGCCAATGCAAAACTAATAAAACTGAAATTCCTAAAGGAAAACAGCAAAATGAAAATATATAAAACGATGATAAGACCAGTCGTTACGTACTCACCAGAGACTTGGACATTAACAGCAACAGATGAAAACAATCTACGCATTTTTGAAAGGCAAATACTAAGGAAGATATTTGGTCCTGTCAATACTGACAATATATGGAGAATACGTAACAACATGGAGATTGATAAATTAATAGAAGGTGCACATATAGTCAGATTCATCAAGGCGCAAAGAATCAAATGGCTGGGGCATATTCAAAGAATGGACCAAGCAAGACCAACTACGAAACTACTAGATTGGAAACCTACGGGAATTAGACCAGGAGGAAGACCAAGACAACGATGGCAAGAGGATGTCATGGAAGATCTAAAAAAGTTGAAAGTTAAAACCTGGAAAGAAACAGCTAAGGATAGAAGAACTTGGAGAGACTTGGATGAGAAAGCGAAAACCCACAAAGGGTTATAGTGCCAAATGATGACGACGACGACGATGATGATGATGATGATGATGATGATGATGATAAAATTCACTTCCAGTATCGATGCGCTCTCAGAAATGTTTCACTAACCATCCTTAACAAGACTGCACATTGTGCAGTTTGCCTCGCAGTTAATAGACAATACCATCAAACAGGTTATTGTGCATCTAAGCTACACTGAATATTATCCAAATCGAACAAAACCTGTAGAAAACAGGCCTATTGGCGACATTTCACTTACCTCCAAAATAAAAGTACCGAGTTTCACGAAACTCACAAGTGCTCAACAGCAATAAGTGCAGATCTCTTATACCGAATTTCACCCGAACTGCATGATAAATGTGGAAAACAAGGCTAGATATCCGTTTACGCCCACAATAAAGTATGGCTTTCATTGCGCCAATTTCCATTAAACTCACAACCACTCTATAACTTTTGTGGACATCCCTTCTACTGAATTTCATGGATACAGAGCTGTAGAACATTCGACAGAATTTCATTTATATCCTTATTACTTTCACTTCACACAGTTTTCACGAAATTCATAACTGATTACATCTACAACAAATTCCAGCCAAATCTTTTTAAAAATGTACAGAATGCGGGTGGAAGTTAATTTATTCCGTTACGTAAGCTACTACTGTCACTGACTTGACTCTCAAAAACCCACAATTGCTCGACAGATTTCATGAAAATCCAACAAACGCTTCAGTCGTTGACAACAAGTCAGAGATAAACAGACATGTTCTTTATTTTTTCCTTACTTTGTAAAGAACGTCTGAAATGGAGACTCTTTCGACTACCTCAGTGCATCGGACAGTACCTGCACAGGCTGCCGCGTTATCGACAAGTTATACCTTCATGGAGTATTTCTACAACTGCTGGTCTACTTTTAGCCTCTTGTTGTTAGTATGCTGTTTGAATACAGCGCGCAGTTAATTTAAGTGACGCGATCTGTACGTAACCAAACATTCTTTGAGGAGGTGTAACACTGGCGTCACATTGGTGTAAAAGGCTAAAATTAAACCAACGGAGTAATCATTAACATCGCGCCTCTAGCTGTATGGGATCCAGTAATAACTAGAACTAAACAAGCGGTCCGCGACCTGTAAGTGGCTCGAGGTTCACTGGCCAGTATACTCGTCCGTGACCAGACCAGAGTTCATTTTTCAACAAGCTACCTACCCTTTCATTCGCTTCCAACAAAGTCAAATCTTAGTGCAGGGAAGGAGCAACAGACTGCGCCGTTGTTAGCAGTCAGCTTTAAGCGGCCATCAGGTGTTTCCATGCGAAATGATAATTAAGTCTTTACGTACTGCCAAGTTTGTTACCCAAAAATTCTACACTCTACCCTGATGTGTATGTGTCCCAGAAGGAAAGTGATTATTTCATTTTACGACATATACTAATTGATTTTTATATGGGAGGGGTATGTTCACTGCTAGGCAGGGACTTTATTTTTAAATACCACTCAGAATATGCAACACGCTTCAAATTAATTATGCAGCACACCACGCATGAATGAAACCGAACAGAAAAATACAGACAACGCGGTTCATATAAAAATACAATCAGAAGAAAGGTTCGTGCTGAGAAAATGAATGGAAATTTCATGCTACTTTACAGCATTAGGACCGCCAATGACGTAAACAATTTTCGTTATGACGAACACGTACAGCACATTACAGAATTGCAAAAGTCATACATAATACAACTATGAGCCCTGTTGACATACTACCACTAAAGATAAGCGCAAGCTACCAATTTATAAACAAGACTCTGGATTTTTAACGCTATTTAAGTTGTTACCTTCTAGGAAACAGATAATTTTAATACGAGTTCTGAGGTTTTCACAGCGGTGCAGTTCTTCTGATAGGTGGCGCCATTACATGTTCTGCATATTCGGGCTAACATTGAGTTGAGACAGTTTCATATCATGACATAGTTTCGGACCGTGTGTGCCGCCATAAACACTGCTCCACTTCATTCTAGAAAGAGGATGCATGCGTGACAAACAACACGCAGAAATTTATATCCCACAGAGGTCAATGTATTTTAAAACTAATTTTCCCAAACGTAACAAATCTTGGAAACTCTTTAAAAGTGTATATGTAAGTATGGAAAATGTGTGTCACCTTCCTGTTTTCATATTATAACCAACCTAGTTCCTATCAAGAAGCTGCAAGCGAGCACACATTTATCGTCCCCCACCTTCGGGCCACAAGAGATATTAAACAGCAAATAATTTGAAGTAATACCTAACTGCAAGCATTGACAATAAAAGAAAAACTCTAACATCTGAACGTGACGCGGTATGATATTCCGAGCATTCGGCGACGCTGACGCTGGGCTCCGACCTTTCAAAACCACGCCACAACTAAATATAGCTTGCCTCCGTGTAGCGGATATACGATGCAAACCACCCGGCCAGTAAGCTCTTGTGCCCCACACTGACGCTGCTTGCTAGCATTGAACAGCAGACTTTTTAACTAAAGGAAGGAGGGGGCTGGATAAGATGTCCGCTGCTTAAAAATCTATTGGTATGAAAACAGGTGTCTACTGTAACAGTGACTTAAATCAGCAGCTACACATTCCAAATCATTTTCATCTGTTTTCAATGACCGCACTTTTAAAATCCAAAATTTAAAGATCTGGTCTTTCAACAGTAAGGGTACATGAATATACCGAAATCCTGCACCAAAACATATTCTGAACCGTGAGGCGAAGTACGGAAAAGAGACCATGTGGGTAACCGCTGCAGCTTCTCCTCTGGCAGCGTTCAAATATGGCGCAGCTCATACAAATGAGTTACTGAAATACTATTTCTGCCCACATGGTAAACGATTCACGTGCAAATCTATTCTTCCACTCCCCCATAGGTCTTCATGGCGTAGCGCTCAACTGTGCATAGGGACAACTCTGTAAGTAGGCTAACAAATATATCGGTAGTAGAAGTAGACTAGCAGTTGCAGCAATACGTGTTTCTCGATTACTGCCACCAACAAATTTTCCAATGTAAATCTCGAAATCGTATTAGACTATCTTCTACAAACAGTGAACACTCTAACAAGAAGCCTAGCAAAAGTGTATACGTGTTAGCATGCAGTTTTTTAGTTCTTCCCTCTAAAAACGACAAAGTTTAGTTCTCAGTACTCCATCTCCCCCTGACAATTGTCAACAGCAATCTACTTCAGTTATTAAGGTAGCTTCAATCATCATCAGTGGGCCTACAGACAATTAACACCACTAGTTAATATACTGATAAGTAAAGCGTGTTCTTAATCTGAGAACCATCCATAAATAGACATGCCACATTTCGGAACACAGTAGGCCCACAACGGTGAAGAAAGGAGAGAAATGCAGCCCACATTATGGGCTAGGACGAATAAATAGAACGTATTAAAACTCCATCATATTTACCGAAAGCTCGTGAACGGTGATGTGGCATCTGCCATGCAATCGGCAATCAGTACCCGCAGCGATGCGGGGAATTTGGATTATTCTTGTTACCAAGCCGACCTCCCACAGGGTGGAAACAAAACATCGTTTCGCAGCAATGAACACCGAGATCGACATGATACACCTCACTGCACAAGTAAGATAAAATTCTTACATCTAGTGACCAGCATTCATTCACACTGTGGTATGATGAATCAACATTACACTTCTCGAGTGGGGGGGGGAGGGCGACAAACATGAATGATTTCCCCCAAAAGACAAAATTCGACGAATATCCCCTAATCACCACGGAAGCTGCTTAATTATTGATGACCTTAACTGTTTTCGGCTACATGCGACGTGAAATATATCCTCATTACAAAGTCCGATGAAACACAGAAACTTACGTACACAGTTACCAAGGACAGAATTTTACTGCGGCACATTACGTACTGCACTGTACAAGTGGTCTTTTTTTTCCATTTGGAAACAAAATGCACAAACACTGGGATTTTATAAACTCTGTCCTGTCCTCCCCCATCTCCCGGCATATTTGGAAAAAGTTGCCTCGGTTCCTGCCGTTCTGATATTACATGCAAATGCAATAACTAAAATAAAATTTAATTTAAAGTACTGTACACTGTAATTACGCACTCTGCTCGAATGACAAAATGGAACAATACAGTTTGTTTTTATTACAGCAAGGTCGTTGACGACGACCGGGTGCGCTGTTACACTAAGACAACACTTACTGGATTATGAATTTTATGAATAAATGGTAATAACTTAGTTGTATGACGTACTGAATATCAGACTTCTTTTATACAATCCGAGGATGCGTCGCCACTTCACAACACTCCGCCACTGGCCCCACGTTAATTCAGTCCACAACCTCACATGGAGATACACTTTAATGTTCTTCCCCATCTCCGCCAAGTTATTCCAAATGGTCCGTTCCTGTATGCATTTCGCAATTGCCACATGCATCCTACACTGCGAAGACCCCTAAAAGTCAGGTAACTAATCTGCATTCTTAGCAGAGTTCCAGTGACCTAACAACACTCACCATGCCAGTTCAAGGGCGTTGCAATCCATCTGAGCTCAATCGACCGCAGGTTCGATATTCACATGGGACGTGAATGTACTTGAAAGTACATGTACGTTTCTCTACTTGAATATTCGTCACTAATCAGCTACCACGCGGGCTGCGTTGTGAATTTGTGTCTAACCAAGAGAAAATAACATGTCTCGGCAATATAACAACATGTCTCGGCAATATAATAACGACACAAATTTGAAACTCGCAGACAGCCCACCTCTTCAAGCGATACTAAATAATATATCACAATATTCACTATTCGTGTATATGTAACAACAACATTTGGCATCGTAGCGTCACATAACCGAAACAGCGACCATAAGAATATATGTGAAAGATATAAGAGAAATTTCTTTTATCTACTCGGGCCAGTGTAAAGTCTGTGACAGAAACAGACCCTGCTGGCGTAGAGCCCAAGAGAAATGGAATCGACACGAAAAGATGCCTCAGGTTTTAAATTTTCAGTATGTGTTCACAATCAAACACGAGCAAAGACATAGCTTGTGAGTAATGATGAGTTTCAACCAGCTCTGTCCTGTCCATGTAGCACGCTCGTATCCGTTAATATCAACACGAACAAAACAGTGCCGTAATTTTTTACACAACTACAATAATATGGTGAAAAGCCGATATTCCGCCCAGTACTACGGTGAAGTTGTGAAAGCTCTTGAATGCAAACCCTGAAGACATAACACAGACGAACATCGATCTGTTTCCACAGCGCAAAACACGACTTCACGCCAGCGTATAGGGTTGTATAGAAACAATGGTCGAACTTCAAAACACGAAGAGAACCCCGTACAAAAAACGGACGGAAGCTAAACAAAGTGATTGCTGCGGTCTGATGCTTTGTCTGTCTTGTAATCAAGCAGTTCGAGAATCAAGTGATGAAGCATGATATATCGACTGATTTACAATGAACGTGTCAAATGTGCCTGACAGTGCTACAGGTCTTTCATATGGTGTTGGCGGACTATATTAACCACTGTCAATGATACACGATAGCATACTGTAGAGTGCAATAAAACTTCAATGGCACACATGACCCAATTATATCAGTCTGAACAACAGCCTACTTAAATATATTCGTAAAAAGTCGTATGTACATTCAACTCGACAAACAGTAGCGTTCATATAAATATACATGTCCGAGACAATAGAGCTGGTCAGTAAATATTGCCCTTTGTTCATCTATTAGGGGCACTTTCAAATAGTGCAGAGTACTTTGTATTCAGAACTAGGCCAAGGACTCCTTCTTCAAAGTACTGTCTATCTCACATTCAAAACTCTTACGTTCATTAGTAATGCTTTTCCATTGCTGCAGTTTGATCCTATACTCCAGAGTTCAATGGACAAGCGTGCACACATGGAACACAACTGCGTTTATGTTTTAATTTGCTAATGGACTTCACAACACAACGTAAAATTGTTGTATTGTATTTTCGTTGTTTCTCTAAATAACAGCATGGACGTTCAACAAAACATTCCACAAAGAGGCGCAAGTTGTTTCCTATAGCGTGCTTAGGGGTGCCCTTGCACTTCGCAAAATGTTCGCAAACAACATAATGCAGATCTGAACACATAAGAGCTGATGAATTTCGGTTTCAATTGAATCTTCTATTTCAATTCTAAATGGACTTATTTCCAATAGTCCATCCTTTAGAAACCTCCTTCAAAAACGTCACTGTAGTTTAGGTCCGGCGCCTCTGGTGGCCACTGACTCTAAATGACACGAAATTTTGTCGCAGCATTCTCTCCAAGAAACTGTCGCGTTTCACTGAAAACATTACTACCGATGTCAGATTTGGTACGGCCTTGCTGTAACCAGGCAGTGTTCTGTCAATACCTGTTTCCTCCACTACTGGGGCAAATTCCTTGATTTAGAAGGATGTTACAAATATTACAACATACAGTGACGTTGCATTTAACTGGCTGAATACTCCGACGCCACATTGTAATAGTGGATTGGGTACTGCGGGATCAGGATTCTGCGAACCAGAATCTGGAATTTTCTTCATTAAATTATCAAAACTCTAAAATTTCAACTGCTAATACAAAGGTCATGGCACTTAAAGAAGTTACCACATTAGAGCAAAAATAATTACTGGCCATTGCACCAATAAAAGAATTTAATTACTTAGGATGTGGTGTATCGTACATAAATAATGCTGAAGTATACACCAGGCGTGCACAAGTTTCCCAAAAATATAGCAACCAACTCAAAATTCTAGGCGCCAGAAGGGAGATATGAAGAACGTTCCATAATAAGGACCCAAAAATATTAGTGGCCACCGCACAAAATTTAGTAGCCATGGCGACCTAGCGCCCAGGATTTGTGCACCCATGTTATAAGTTATAACAGGCTAAAATATTCGAATGCACGACTATGTTGATGTATTTACGTATATGTTACACATTACGATTACAGCAATAAGCAGCGATTTTTTCCCTAAACAACAGTCCGCAGTTGCTCTTTGAAACGGAGACACAGTACGTTTACTGCGATTCAGTAAATGAATTGTATGTCCTATGGATGAAACTCTGCTTCTCAGGATAAAAGTGTATACAAAGTCGTAATATCCTCTTCCTGATATTTCCACCCGACCAGGCGATTACCACATTTTGGTTTGCGAATATGAATGGGATGATGAAAAGGGCCCAAAATATAGCCTACACTCGTGACAAGGAAACAGAATGAAATAAGCGAGCAATCAATAGCAAGCAGTATATGAAGACTCAGCTACAAGTCTGACGTCTGCAGACGAAAAGGCTCTGTGCCAAAGGAAATCGTTTTAATTTCAACAACAGCATGCCTACAAACAGTAACACTCGAAGTGAATGACACAGCAAAGAAAACATTTCTCGTTCACTCGCTTTTAAGTTCACCTAAAAATGGGATGAATCTGGAAATTAAAACAAGTCTTACTAAATTAAGTAGCACAAACTAGTGTGTTCTGGCCGTTCGTCTCTATCATTGCAAACTGATATTAATAATGTACCATATATTCTCCTGATAATGGTTTAATACGTGGAGCATCATTAATGTGTAACAGGCCTTCTCCCATTATCACTAAACACAAAGAAATACAAACAACATTTACACAGTGGTCACACCTGAAGACAAAAGCAGACTGCTCTCGCAACGTGGTGAGCGTCGCTTAGTGTTTAGTGATAATGGAAAATTTCCTGTAAAATACTAGCAATGTTTCACCTGATATCAATAATGTTCAAATATTAGGGAGTCTTCTACAATGAACATTGCGGTCGTCAGGTCCAGACAATCTATCTAATCGATCACAGGTTCGAATTCCATTATTCTGTTCGTCTTCCTTTTTCTGAATTGTTCTCACCAGACGGAGGCTGTACAGTCAACCGATCCCCAGTCCATGGAGTCTGCAGTCTGCGTGCAAGGACTGACAGAAGCCTCCATGATTAGTGGACGCCAAGACTAGAATTGGGCTCGGGCCAAGGAGCAATTCTTTTATTATTTTTTCTAGGTTTATATAACGACGGTTTCAATAGCTCATATTTATTTATCATTCACTTAACGACCTTCTCAGGAGCTCGGCATGTATAGAGTCGAGTGGCATGACTCGAGAAACATGAACTGAAAAGTAATATGGAGAAGAAGAGGTAGTGGAATAATATGAGGTACTATCCCGGGATTTGCCTGAAGGGAATAAGGAATGCCATGACCGTGTCGCGCCCGGGATTCGAACTGCGCACTTCCCAAACACAACACACAATTTTCACATTTTTTACCGTGCATCATGCTATTATCAAAGTTTTTTATTACCAACTGATGCATAAGAGAATTCTCTTTTCAAAGAAGTATTAAAATTTACATTAAAATTAAAATAGCCCCAACATTTATCTCAGTAATTAACCGAACTGATGCACAAAATTTTGTGCATCAAGTTGGTTAATTATTGACATAAATATACTGAGATGCACGGTCAGCAAAACGTTAAAATTAGCTCCAACATGTTTCGGTGTGATCACATCATCAGGGAGCTTACTATGTGAGAGCTTGCTAAAGTTATGATGTTAAAACAACTGGTTAAAATACATCATTGTGGTTAATCTGGTGGTGTTACTGCATATGTTATCAGGTCCTGATAACATATGCAGCTACACCACAAGATTAACCATAATGATGTATTTTAACCAATTGTTTCAACATCGCTCACACAGTAAGCTCCCTGATGATGTGATCACACCGAACCATGTTGGAGCTACTTCAATTTTAGTTTTAACGTATATTTTAATACTCCTTTGAAAACAATTCTCGTGTGCATCAGTTGGTAATAATCAACTTTGATAACAATACACAATCTTTACCAATGATCTAACTGAGTAGCTCATATTACATTACGTCGAATGAAAGGATCATTACTGAATGCCTTAACTTGAAAGGACGTGGAAGAAAGCGATCGTAACCGAATTAGACGTTAACATCCTGGAATCTGCCTGGATGCATTGGCTAAAACGATGAACCTTTGACAAGACAGTCGATATCCGACCCGAGATTTGAGCAATTGGAATACGAATCAGGGGGGCTAACCACTCGACTGCGGCACTCGGCGGTAACACTACACGTGTATCCGGGAGGTAATCTGTTCGAATCTCGGCGGAATGATCGGTTACCCTCACTAACAGCTTCCTTAGACTCTCCTGGCAATTGCAGAGCATATCCTCGAAAGGTCAAGACCATTCCTTACAAAGCCTTAGTAACTATGACACACGACCACCCCCTTCCCCCCCCCCCATGTCATTCGACGCTAAGTAAAACATACAGTTGAAACAGGGACGTTAAATAAACTAAAAACGAATTATGTCTGTGTTTACCGTCTAGCACAGAAACTGCTACATTTCATAACTTCCTTATTTGACTCTTGCAAGCCTATGTTACTAAACTTGTTCTCGTGGTTCGTATGAAGTACGCATAGGCCTATATAACTTGGTACTGACGATACAAAATCAAACACTGGACATCACTTACCACAGCTTCGTTCCTTTATTATTCAATATTATTAACAAACGTTCTTGACGTGTCATTAAGTTATTAGGTCGTTAGCATGAGAAGGGGATCAAAGGGTGGGAATATGTTTCGCATATACAGGCCCAATGATACTCTATTCAATCGCAACGCGATAGCATACCCTAACATAAAACGCTTCAAATGCCTGCAGCATTCACGTCACAGCTGCCTCGACACACTGGCATAGACAGGGTCATATAGTGTAATCACACTACAACACTTCCACAGCGTGACATCTATGTTAGGATAAAATCACTGCTTTCTAGTTAAGTCAGAAGTGCGTTACTTTGGATAGTCTACTCTGCGATCTATTCAAGGGACCTCTTCAATACGACGCACACAGGCCCTTCACAACAGACAAAACGTGTCCACTGCACAAGGCCCTTCTGATTCTGATCACCGTCAACATAGCTGAATGCAATTCGGACAGCACGCGGTTCATAACGTAGGACCAGCCAAGTTCCCCTTCCCCCCAGATACCTGCAGCACAGCCTCCAATTTTCAAGCAGATCATACCGCTTTTCTTCACTCTGTTCATAATTCCTTCCTTCCTATCTCCATCGTTGCATAAAAACGCTGCAGTTCATACAACAGTCTTTCATAACTTCTTATTCATACCGACGCTGTCGAATCAGAGCTCTGTAAAATTCTCCGTCTCGCCAGGTGGGCACTAAGACGGTATCCAAGCAACGACCAGCCGAATCCCAAATTCATTACACTTGACAATGTCACTGTGCGCAGCGACAGAAGGAAATGTGGGTTCATACCCATGAGTCAACTTTACTGAGGAAAGAAGACCGAAAGGGGAATTGTAGCGCTTGTTATACGAAGCACGGCGGCCACGTCAATTCCGTGACTTTCGTTACGCTGGCGGCGAACGCAAAATACTGATCAGCAAATCGCAATCAAATGCACTGGAGTTCACAGTTCGTGAAACCAGCCATTCACAGCAACTTGAGAAACGTATCTTCGGAGCGTTACCACAAAACGACGCACACCTCTTAACTACACAGTAGCAAAGAGGAAGCGATTAGTCATGAAAGTGGACGGTGACCTTAAAGCAGCGGAGACGTTCTATGTGAATATGCTGGACTGAGAATACAAAACCTTCAACACTCATTTAGGTGGCACAATTGTGTAAAGACTCATGGTACGCATGATTTAACCTTAAACATGTCGATCTCGGTGGCTGTGCAGTCTAAGGCAGGCTGAATACTGGGATTTTAGTTTCCAACTAGATACGGGCGTTACTGTTTGTCGGCGGTTCTCTATATTGTCCTGTGGAGGGAACGTCCTCGTGACCGACTGATCTCTCATACAAAGACAACCTGAATGGGATCTGCAAAGCAGCTATGGTTAATCGAGACATGGCTCTAGTTCCGACTTGACGGTCGGTGTAACTTGGCTCAAGTGCTCGTGTTACTTATCGAACGCTGTCTCGTGTTGCCATCAAAGAGAATCTGGGTCTACAACCAACGTAAAGGAAGGTGCACACACAGTTTCTAGAATTCGCGGTGGGCTCCGTGAGAGTGACACAACTGCGCTGGGATAATTGCGAGCTGATAAAAATAACTGCTAACACGAAAAAGAGACGCTGGTGGGTGTGTCTGTGGATACACAGACGTCGGCTAATGGAAGTTCCCCAAATAGTTTTACGTGAATTGCGCAGAAAAGATGATGAATCTTAACACTTCATAAAATATCGTATAAATGTGAACAATCATAAACATTCCCTTCAAAAGAGAAAGTACTATTTGGAAATAAACACATTGTCCCTGCTTCAGTCATTAACTCCTCGAGCGACGATAACAACTTTACAGCCAGCACTGTGTACGCCGAACATAAACGTCAATATCGCCTTTTCTTGCATAGCTTACTTACACCCTGAAGATGGAGGAAGCACGCTCTTCCGAAACGCCGACGCGACGTACCAAACTACACGGCGTCACACCCCAGAACACCGTAATCTTCACATAAGGAACGCCTTACAAGCTGTCTGTGTTAATGCAGGACGAAATCCACAGAGGATAAAAAATACGGACAAAACAAAACAGTGTGTGAAGGAAGACAAATATTTACAGTATTTTGTTGCCTTTTGTCAAAGTGTCACTAGCATGAGGCTAACAAAGCAACGAATAACAACAGTGGCATGTTGTGAGCCTATACGCCCGTGTATATTAATAACAGCAAAGGGCGATGAATTTGTTTCATTACACAGAAATAGAAAAAGTATTTACAAAAAAAAAAGTTTCTACTGCAGTGTACAAATTAACATTCCCAAGCAGATTATGACTGTGCACTTCTGTTGTAAATGCTGTGCTATTAACAACCATCAGCTGCAGAGACACACGCAATTTCCGTGTGTATTCTCTTCCCATGAATCAGTGGTTAAACATAGCAGTCATGTCTGTGTGACCTAAGTCGTAAGTGTGGATTGATTGTCAACGCACAGAATAAAGTAGTTGGACTGCAAGTCCAACATGTAATTACTTTAGGCGTTCTTTGCTATTCATGCGCCATAAGGAAGCGGAACGCTTTCTGTGAAGGTGATAATTCGTCAACAGCGTGGCAATCTGAGTCAACTGCATGTTTTATGAGAGAACCCTATTAAAATGTAGGGTAACTGAAAGAATTTTGTTCACGACTAAATCATGATTACCTATTACTCAGGCTGTTAATTCTGATTAAAAAACACAGAACCTGCAGCATCAAATAATTTGGGAGACCATGTTGCGGTAGAAAGAAACGTGACCTACTCCACTATATGTACCATCAAGCACAAACCTGGATTGTAGAAAAACACAAAAACTTCCGGATAGCCGGTAGTCCAGCCAATATTCAAACGGTTATCCCCGAAATAAACTTACAGAATATTAACACTACACCTTTATGCTCTATCAGTTATACCAAAACAAACACTTAAGTGGCTACGTACCGGCTGGAGAGCCTCAGTTCGATATACTGTAGTAGTACGCATATTTCACTACACGCCACACCCCTAACGACTCTGTGGCCTACCCAGTGGGTGGATGAAAACATAAGCGAAGCAACTCATCTCTGAATCTTATTGTAGCACCGTGCATTTTCGTAGAATCACTTCAGTTTGTCAACCAACGAATACACATATAATTTCACGTCGTATACGACACACACCTAGCCACTGCTCCACAACACAATCCCACACAACATGATATGCTGCCACAACAACTCGTTTGCAAATACGAATTGAATTGTGAATACGGTAATATAATTTTAGCAAGGAACAAAGCTCCCTGATGATGATCTGACAAGATCGAAACATATCGGAGTGTTTTAAAGTGTTTTATGTGAAATTATATGTGCATTCGTTGGCTTGTAGAGTGAAGCAACTCATCTCTCTCTCTCCTGCCATAGTTTAAAATGCGTGGGGCTTTACCTCCACGTACCCTATACGTCCCCATTCTGCAATGATTAAACAGACCTTATTGGTAACACAACAACCGGAGAAAACTTTGTTCGAAAAAAAACTTCAATATATATCTTATTTCACTAAGAATATAAATAACAGAGCAGAATTAATAAGATCCCTTCAGTTACATTAGTGCAGATGATTACTCACAGCGCTATTCAAACATGTGAATTTCATGTTCCGAGTTAGAATACCACAAAGTGTTGTGTGTGTGTGTTTTATATCCTTCAGTTCCTTTCCATTCCAAGCGGTTAAAACCGTGCATTCGAAAGTCCCGTAATACATCGTTGTTATTTTGCAGCATTTCAGTCGAATCTCCCGGTACATAGGTCTACCACTTTAGGTTTAGTGCATTTCCTTAATGGAAATATTCCCAAAAGATAACGGATAAAGAAAGAATAAATTTTATTTCCAGCGGAGCTAGAAAAGCCATCTGATCCATATCCTAGTTACAGCGTACCATAACAGTGCACCGCAATGGTCGTGTGGCCTTGCGCCCACCACCCCACATCTTCGACCGCAGCTAGTTTTGCTTCTCGATCCCTGTGGGATTTGTGGTGGATTAAGCTGTGAAGGGACAGATGCTCTCTGGTTTTCCGCCTCCCCACCTATCTTTCCTTCACTCCTTCACACACACCAAAGTCCATTTCCAATGCCATATGTGGTCCAAACAACTGACATCCTCAGACATTCTTATTGCTCCTTTAAATAACAACATTCAGTGCTTTTTGTGGAATTCATTCCGTTGTGGTATAGCAAAAACGTGTATAAAAGCAATACATATAATTTGCCTAAATATTAATACAAAGTATTTCTTGCAGGCATAACAACCATATATTGATTTTAATAGAACTTATGATTGCCCAGAAGTACATTAGGCAACAAAATACTTGAGTTCGAAATAAGAACTTTCACGACGTTCAGACAAAACAGGAAGACAAACAACAACAAAACCACAAGCGAGAAAAATAATAAAAATGTTTACATTTTAATGCTACATACAGATTATTATGGCTTGTAAAATTTGTGAGCTCTCACAAGTTATATATATATATATATATATATATATATATATATATACACATTTTTTTTTGAGTTTTAAAATTATGTATTTAAATGTAGGAGTTTGGTGAGTAAGACCGAAACACTTAGCATGTATT
>Ga0123355_10002387_pt1 | contig 26564 bp, 19 predicted proteins | sample TergutEmb28metaG_3_FD_89872 | JGI IMG/M metagenome (GOLD analysis project Ga0123355, IMG submission 89872) | Embiratermes neotenicus P1 segment gut microbial communities from Petit-Saut dam, French Guiana - Emb289 P1 | ecosystem: Host-associated > Arthropoda: Insects > Digestive system > Gut ... | reverse complement strand
GGCGCAAGACAAGTAGGAAAAACTTTTATAATAGAAAGATTTTGTAAAAAAAATTATAAGCACTATTATTATATTGATTTTAACGAGATGCCAAACTTCAAGGATGTTTTTAATGGTAATTTAAATGTAACAACTATTATTAAAAACCTAACGCTTGAAATACCAAACTTGCAACTTGTTCCTGGCGAAACAGTTATATTTCTTGATGAAATTCAGAATTGTCCTAATGCCAGAACAGCTTTGAAGTTTTTAGCAAAAGACGAACGATTCGACATTATTGCATCAGGTTCTTTGCTTGGAATAAACTACAAAGAAGTTGCTTCTTTCCCTGTTGGTTACACTGATTATTTGGAAATGCATTCTCTTGATTTTGAGGAGTTTTGTTGGGCTAGCGGGCTGAGCGACGAAGGAATTGCTATTGTTAAGGAGAGTTTTATCAATAAGCAACCAATGCCAACCTCTGGACATAATCGCATGATGTCCTTGTTTAAAGAGTTCATTGTTGTAGGTGGAATGCCGCGTGTAGTTCAAGATTTTGTTATTAATCACAGTTTTGGCAATATTTTGAAAATACAGCGTGCTATTTTAGAAGATTATAAAGATGATATTGCTAAATATGCGGGAGGAAATGATAAAGCAAAGGCACGCAACTGTTTTTTGTCTATTCCGAAGCAATTAGCAAAAGATTATAAAAAGTTCCAATACAGTTTTGTTGAAAAAGGGGGGACTTCTCGTAAATTTGCTGGTGCTTTGATGTGGCTTTATGATGCGGGAATTATTAATTTTTGCTATAATCTTTCAATCCCTGAACTACCGCTTGAGGGAAATAGTAAAAATAGCGAATTTAAAGTTTATATGAGGGACACTGGGCTTTTAATCGCTATGCTTGAAGACGGTTCTCAATCAAATATTATTAAAGGGAATCTTGGCATTTATAAAGGCGCAATTTATGAAAATATTATTGCGGATATATTTACGAAATCAGGTAAAAAGCTTTATTACTTTGAAAGGACTAACCGCTTAGAAGTTGATTTTATTATTAGAAAAGAGGATGCCTCCGTCGGTGTGGAAGTGAAATCTGGTGATAATGCAAAAGCGAAATCAATCAACAGTTTGATTGACTTTTGGGGAGTAGGCAAAGGTATAAAATTAACAAGCGGCAATTTAGGCATCGCGGGAAAAATAGAAACCTTACCGCTTTATATGGCAATGTTTTTATAATAATTACATTATCATTTCATAACCAACAATTAAAAATTCACTTGAAAGAGTGATTTTTTTGATGTAAAACAAGAACTACTTATTCAGATGCTTTACAAAGAAAGTTTCTTTTGCATCAAAAATCGATTTGAATAATTTTTTCGCCTCTTCTTGCGTTTTTTCGCTTCTGCGCTATATATTATCGTTTTTATGACAAATCGTCTCAAATCTAAGAAAAAGCGCCTCTTTTGTGATATTTGTTGTGCTTTTTAACTTATATTATGATATAATATAATGGTAGGCTAAAGGAGGAAAACAATGAAACTCACCAAAATTACAACTGAATTCATCACTTTGGGTCAGTTTCTTAAATTTGCAGCGGTAATTTCAACAGGTGGCGAAGCAAAGATTTTTCTTGAAAGCCACAATATTTGTGTAAACAATGAAGCGGAGAATCGCCGAGGTCGTAAACTATACCTAGGCGATGTCATTGAAATTGAAAATGTCGGAAAATATAAAATTGAATAGAACAGTTATTCAGAGCATATCGCTTGTCAATTTTCGCAAACACAAGAAAAGAGAAATTAAAACTAATAATGGAATTAATATAATAATTGGTCGCAACGCTTCCGGAAAAACAAGTATTTTAGAAGCTATTTATTTGGCCAGCCTCACAAAATCATATAAAACGAACACTGATGCAGAATTAATCAGTTATGAAGAAGTCTTTTTAAGCGTTGAAATCAAGACTTTAAATCGATCGTTTCTAATTACAATATCTGATAAAGGAAAAACAGTTTCAATTAATCGTTTGCCAAAGGAAAAGATGAGTGATTTTATCGGTGAATTAAATATTGTAATGTTTTCGCCGGAAGATTTGTTTTTAATTAATACCGGACCAGCGGAGCGAAGAAAGTTTATTGATGTAGAAATAGCTAAATATGATAAATTACATATTATCGCTCTAAATAATTACAAAAAAATTCTCAGACAACGAAATGAACTATTAAAAGGAGCAGAAACTCGTTTTGATCGTTCGTACCTAAAAGTCTTGTCGGAAGCATTAACCGAACAAGGTCAGAAAATAAATCAGAATCGTGCAAGTTTTTGTAAACTTTTGAATGAAGAACTAAAAAAGATTAGTATTAAACGTCCTTTAGATGAATTTTATCAGATTAAAATCAAAAAAAACTATTCTGAAGCCTGGGAAGACGTTTTACGTTTGAAAGAAAACAATGACATTATGCTTCATAACACTGGATATGGACCTCATCGTGATGATTTAGTCATTTTTATCAATGGCAAAGAGGCTAGAAGTTTTGCGTCCATCGGTCAGCAAAAAACTTGTCTTTTAACTATTAAACGAGCAATTATTGAAATATTGACGGAAATAAAAAAAGAAAAACCTGTTTTTTTACTTGATGATGTCTTTTCGGAATTAGATAAAGAAAGACAAGAAATGATTATAGAAGAAACAAAGGAAATGCAAGCCTTTATTACAGCGACTAATCTTGAAGGATTCACTAAAGAATTTTTAAAGAACGCAATTGTTATAGATTTAAACAAAGAGGAGATTTAAAATGGAAAACAGAAATTATGATTCAGCCAACCTCCAGGTACTGGAAGGATTAGAGGCAGTCCGCAAACGACCAGGAATGTATATTGGCTCAACTGGACCAAGAGGACTTCATCATCTGGTATGGGAGATAATCGATAATGCGATTGATGAGGCATTAGCCGGACACTGTTCAGAAATCTTACTGGAAATTTTGCCGGAAAATATTATACGTATCACGGATAATGGTCGCGGAATGCCGGTTGATTTACATCCTAAACTACAAATAAGTGGTGTTGAAGTAATTTTTACTGTCTTGCATGCAGGCGGTAAATTTGACGGGACCAATTATAAAGTTGCGGGAGGCCTTCATGGTGTAGGTGCATCGGTTGTTAATGCTCTTTCCGAATGGCTTCAAGTTTCGATTTCCAGAAATGGCAAACGTTATGAAATGAGTTTTGAATACGGTAAGCCAAAGGAAAATTTAAAAGAAGTTGGAAAAGCAGAAGGAACCGGATCTGTCGTTACATTTAAAGCAGATGGTGGTATTTTCACAGAAACAACGGAATATGATTATGAACTTTTACGTAACAGACTTCAGCAATTAGCTTTCTTAAATCGTAATATAAAAATTTCTATTGCCGATAAAAGAACTGATGAAGTTGTTGAGAGTAGTTATCTTTATGAAGGTGGCGTTATTGAATATGTTGCCTATTTAAATGAAAATAAAGATAATCTTCATCAGAAAGTAATATTCTTTGAAGGTGAAATCGAAAATATTACTGTCGAAATAGCGATGCAGTATAATGATACTTATGTGCCAAATATTTATTCATTTACTAATAATATCCCAACTCATGAAGGCGGAACTCACGAAGAAGGCTTTAGAATGACGATGACGAGAGTTCTTAATAATTATGCCAAAACGAATAATTTCTTTAAAAACAAAGATGATTCCTTTCAAGGCGAAGATACAAGAGAAGGATTAACCGCTATAATTTCAATTAAGCATCCAAACCCACAGTTTGAAGGACAAACAAAAACAAAACTTGGTAATACAGAAGTCAGAAGAATTGTCAGCCAAATTATGGGAGATGGTCTCGATCGTTTCTTTTTAGAAAATCCTAATGAAGCAAAAGCAATAATTGAAAAGGTCTTATTAGCTTCAAGAGCACGTTTAGCCGCTAAAAAGGCAAGAGAAGCTACTAGAAGAAAGAGTCCTTTAGATGCTTTAGGCTTCGCTTCAAAGCTAGCCGATTGTCGTTGTAAAGATCCAAAATTATCGGAGATTTATATCGTTGAGGGAGATTCAGCCGGCGGTTCGGCAAAATCGGGTCGCGAATCAGAGTTTCAGGCGATTCTTCCATTACGTGGTAAAGTATTAAATGTTGAAAAAGCCCGTCTTGATAAAATGCTTTCCAATAAAGAAATTTTATCGATGATTCAGGCTTTTGGGACCGGAATCGGGGAAGAGTTCGATATTAACAATCTTCGTTATCACAAGATTTTAATTATGACCGATGCGGATGTTGATGGAGCGCATATCAGAACTTTACTTCTTACACTATTTTTCCGATTCTTCAGACCTCTAATTGAAAGTGGTTATATTTATATTGCTTGTCCGCCTTTATATAAAGTACAGGCTGGAAAGAAAATCGAATATGCTTATAATGATGAACAGCTAAAAGTTCTGTTAAGTGAAATGGGAGCTAGAAGTCAGATTCAGCGCTATAAAGGTCTAGGTGAAATGAATGCGGAGCAGTTATGGGAAACAACTATGGATCCAAGCATTCGTACAATTATGCAAGTCACATTAGAAGATGCGATTGAAGCTGATAAAGTATTTAATATGTTAATGGGTGATGAAGTTGAGCCAAGAAAGCATTTCATTCAGGAAAATGCACTTAAGGCCAGCAATATCGACGTTTAGGAGAGTATTATGAGCGAAAAAGATTTAAATGAAGAAATTTCTTCAGAAGAAGTTATAACAGAACCAGCTGGTGGTATCATTAAAGAAATAAACATTTCGCAGGAAATGCGGACATCTTTTCTTAACTATGCAATGAGCGTTATCGTTGCCAGAGCTTTACCTGACGTCAGAGACGGTCTGAAACCTGTTCACCGCCGGATTATTTATGCGATGAATGATTTAGGTATGCAATCAGACAGACCGCATAAAAAATCAGCGAGAATCGCCGGTGAAGTAATGGGTAAATATCACCCTCATGGTGAATCATCGATTTATGATGCTTTAGTTAGGATGGCACAAACATTCAGTTATCGCTATCCGCTAATTGACGGACACGGAAACTTTGGATCTGTTGATGGTGATCCGGCCGCAGCGATGCGTTATACGGAAGCCAGAATGAGTAAAATCTGTATGGAAATTATCCGTGACTTAGGTAAAAATACTGTTGATTTTGTAGATAACTATGACGCAACGGAAACTGAGCCAACAGTTCTTCCAGCTAAGTTTCCAAATCTTTTGGTAAACGGCGCAACCGGAATTGCGGTTGGTATGGCTACTAATATTCCTCCGCATAATTTAACGGAAGTTATTAACGGAATTATTGCGCTTATGAATAATGCTGAGATAACAATTGATGAACTGATGGAATATGTTAAGGGACCGGATTTTCCTACAGCCGGACAATTATTAGGTCTAACAGGATTACGGAATGCTTATCATACCGGTAACGGGATTGTTATTATGCGAGCAACCGCTGAGATTGTTGAAAAAAACAATCGTAATACAATTATCGTTACGGAAATTCCTTATCAGGTCAACAAAAGTAAACTTCTGGAAAGAATTGCCGAAGTTGTTAAAGAAAAAATCGTTGATGGAATTACCGGACTTCAAGATGAATCAAACCGTAAAGGAATGCGGATTGTTATTGATTTAAGAAGAGATGTAAATCCACATGTTATGCTTAATAACTTATATAAGTATACTCAACTCCAACAATCATTTGGAATTAATATGATTGCTTTAGTTAATAATGAACCTAAGACGCTTAATCTTAAACAAATTTTAGTTCATTATATTAGCCATCAATTTGAAGTTCTTACACGCCGAACAATTTTTGATTTAGAAAAAGCGGAAGCGCGCAGCCATATATTACAAGGTTTGATTATTGGTCTGGAAAATATCGATGAAGTTGTTGAATTAATTAAGAAGTCAGCGAATAATGAAATCGCTATGGAAGGGTTAATTAGTAAATTTGCTTTAAGTGAAATTCAGGCAAAAGCCATCCTTGATATGCGCTTAGGAAGACTTACGGCTTTAGAGATTGATAAAATCGTTGAAGAAGACCGTGAGATTAGACTTAACATTGAAGAACTTAGAAGCATTTTAGCCGATGATCAGAAAAAGGCTTCTATTATTCAGAAAGAACTTTTAGAAATCAAAGATCGTTTTGGTGACGAAAGAAGAACGGCGATTAATCTTCATGAAGATATTAACATTGATAACGAAGACTTAATACCGGTTGAGGATGTTATTATAACTATCACAAACAACGGTTATGCTAAACGGATGAAAGTAGAGAATTATAAAGCTCAAAACCGTGGCGGTACCGGTATGTCAGGAATTAAGACGAATGAAAATGATTATGTATTACATAGTTTAATGACAAGTACTCATGATTATCTTTTATTTTTCACTACAAAAGGCCGAGTTTATAAAATTAAAGGATATAATATCCCTGAAGCCTCAAGAACGGCCAAAGGAATACCAATTGTAAATATTATTCAGTTTGACAAAGATGAAGGACTTGCGGCATTTACGAATATAAAAGATTTTACTGAAGAAGATAAGTATCTATTTTTCACAACGAAAAAAGGCGTAGTTAAGCGCTGTGCCGTAGATAACTTTAAAAACATTCGGACAAACGGAATTATAGCTATCGGTTTAAGAGATAATGATGAACTTTTAAGTGTTAAAGTTACTGATGGTAAGAAAAATATTCTTTTAGGAGCTTCCAACGGTAAAGCGATTCGCTTTGATGAAAACGATGTTCGTGATATGGGAAGAAATGCCAGCGGTGTCCGCGGCATGGATATTAGTGATGATGATTATCTAGTTGGAATGACAATGATTGATTCAGATGAAGAAGAAATCTTAGTTGTCACTGAAAAAGGATTCGGAAAAAGAAGTCTTGCGGAAGAATACAGACTTCAATATCGAGGCGGAAGAGGAATTAAAGCCTTAAATGTTACCGAGAAAAACGGCTCTTTAGTTGCTCTTCGTTCTGTTAATGATCAGGAAGATTTAATTATCTCCACTAATAAAGGTGTAGTAATCAGAATGCATGTCGAGCAAATTGCTAAAATTGGTCGGGCAACACAAGGGGTCAGACTTATTCGTTTAAGAGATGATCAATCTGTTTCAACAATCACAGTAGTTACTCGTGATGAAAGCGAGGAAATTGAAGAAAGTGAAGACACGGAATAAATTTGAAGTAGAATGGGCAAAACTAAATGCCTTTGATTTTAAGCAAGCAAAAGAGTATGCGCAAAAAACTTGTATCATTCCTTGTGCTTGTTATGAAAAACATGGAAATCACTTGCCATTAGGTACTGATATGATTATTGCTCAGCACTTAGCGATTTTGGCAGCTAAAGGGGAATATGCGATAGTACATCCAAATTATTACTATACGCAAGTATCAGAAGTCAGGCATCATTTGGGAACAATAGCACTACCAGCCAAATATCAGATGGAAGTTTTACAAGAAATTTGTGATGAAGTTTATCGTAATGGTTTTGATAAGATTATTCTTTTGAATTCGCACGGCGGCAACGGTCATCTTCTAAATTATTTTTGTCAGACACAGCTTGATAAACAGAGAGATTACATTGTGTATGCATATCATATATGGCCGCTTTCAAAAGAACAACGGGATTTTCTTGATGATAAACATGGAATGATTTTAGATTTAGGTCATGCCGGTGTCAAAGAAACCTCTGTAATTATGGCAATCGAGCCTTCACTTGTCAAAATGGAAAATGTAATCACTGAAGAGGGCGAACCATTGCGCCGGAATATAGAAACAAGCAAAACAGGGCTGTTTACCGCAATTAACTGGTATGCTAATTTTCCAAATCATATCGCCGGCGATCCAAAAGCGGCATTTCAGGAATATGGTCAAGATATAATTAATATGCAAACTACTAGAATTGCCAAAGCTATAAAAGCGGCAAAAGAAGATAAAGTAATGCTAAATCTACAAAAAGAGTTTTTTACAAGAACGAAAAGGAGTTAGAAATGAGTAATTTATTAGAAAAATACGCTGAACTGGCTGTTAAAATCGGCGCTAATGTTCAGAAAGACCAAATTGTTTTTATTAATTCCGCAATTGACTGCGCTGAATTAACCCGTTTAATTGTTAAGAAAGCCTATGATGCTGGTGCCAAAAATGTTCTCGTTAACTGGGCTGATGATGCTATAACAAAAATGGGCTATGAACACAGAAGTTTAGAAACTCTTCAGGAAGTTCCGGATTTTGCTATTGAAAGAGTTAAATATATTACGGAAGTTGACAGTTGCGTAATATCAATTGTTTCAAGTTCACCAGACTTACTAAAAGATATTGAACCGATTAAACTTCAAAAAGCTAATCAAGCAATGAGTGCTAAAATTGACTTTTATCGCAACTTCATGATGAAAAATTCGGCACAATGGACGATAGTTGCTTATCCTTCTAAAGACTGGGCTAATAAAGTTTTCCCTAATGATAAAGAAGCGCAAAACAAACTTTTAAAAGCTATTCTTAATGGATCAAGAGTAACTGAAACAAATAATCCGATTGAAGCCTGGAAAGAGCACATTCTGGCTTTAGCTAAAAATAATAAGACATTAAATGATTACAATTTTGAAAAACTTAACTTTAAGAATTCACTTGGTACAGAATTAGAAGTTGGCTTAGTTGAAGACCATATTTGGGCCGGAGGTGGTGAGAAATCAATTAAGGGTCGTGATTTTGCGCCAAACATTCCAACTGAAGAAGCTTTTACAATGCCTTCTAAACTTAAGACACAAGGCAAAGTTGTCAGTACAAAACCTTTAAGTTATAATGGTAATTTGATTGTTGATTTCTTTTTAGAATTTAAAGACGGAAAAGTGATTAATTTTGGCGCAAAAGAAGGACTTGAAACGCTAAAGAATCTTTTAGAGTTCGATGATGGCGCAAAATACATCGGTGAGGTAGCGCTAATTAGTCATAACTCTCCGATTTCACAAAGCAATATTTTATTTTATAATACACTTTTTGATGAAAATGCCAGCTGTCATTTAGCTTTAGGCGCAGCCTATCCGATGAATATCAAAAATGGAACAATTATGAGTCAAGATGATTTAATTAAAAAAGGTTATAATGCATCAAAAACTCATGTTGATTTTATGTTCGGTTCAGCTTGTATGGAAATACATGGCACTACTTATGATGGTAAAAAGGTGCAAATCTTTAAGAATGGGAATTTTGTACTGTAAATCCAAAAGTACTTTTTTGATCTTGTTAATATCAAAATATCTTATTCGTGGCAATGAAATATATATGTAACAATATGTCATTCAGAAATGTTTGACATTTTTTCTTATATTTTTGAACACCAACAGAACAGTTAGTGGGCCCTAAAACATCAATTCAAAATTTTTGCTTTTGCTTGTTTACCCGCAGTTATTCAACATATTTACTACAAAATGACACTAAAAATAATATTTTTTAAAAAGTTTTGGCGCTATTTTGGGTGCTATTTTGTTTGTCTCTTAGTTCTAAACTTGTTATAATAGGATTAAAACCCCAAGAAAGGACAGGTAGAATGAACAAAAAATTAATCGTCAGCCTCGTGGTTGCCGGTTTTTCACTATCCTTAATACTTATATATATATTTCTCGGACAATATTTCACAAGGCTATCGCGGGTTGATAACATTCAATTTGAAAATAATTACCTAAGTTGGGATAAAGTAAATAATAGCAGTCGCTTTAATATTGTGATTAATGGTGTAAGTTTTGAGACATATGAAAACTATATTGAATATCAAACCGAACAGGCATTAATATTATTTGAAATACAAGCAGTTTCAAGTTTTAATCGCCTTTTAAATTCAAGATGGCGAAGAGTAGAGTTTAATAAATTACCGTATGTAGAAAGAATCTGGATAAATGATGGTATTTTAAGATGGGATAAAGTGGAAAAAGCAGATAGTTATTATTTATTGATAAATGAAGAATTAACAAATGTTAATGACAATTATTATAGATTAAATTCCGGTGAAGAAATTAATGTGCGAATAAGACCAACAAGAAACAATATTGGTAATATAAAATTTTTCAGTAATTTTTCTGACATTTTTGAAGCACGAATTTTAGAAGCACCGGAAGTTTCATTTGATCAAATACAGACACGAATAAATTGGCCTGCAATAAACAATTCCACAGGCTATCAGGTTCGAATTTTTCTTGACAAAGAAATGATTTTAGAAAAACAAGTGATAGAGACTTTTTTCACTTATGATTTTCTGGAAGCTGGAAAGTACTATATTTATGTTCAGGCTTTAGCAGAAGGAGATACTAAATTTTTTTCATCAGCTTTTTCTAAGCAAGTTACAGTAACAAGACTAGCTGCGCCGACATTATTGCGCCTTATTGAAGAAAATAATAGTGAACTGAGATTTTTAATTGAATCATTAGATACAGAATCATTTAAAATAATTATAGATGAGTATCAATTTGAATCAACAAATGAATTTCTTTTTAATAATTCGGAAATAACAAATATTCAAATTGAAATATTCAGTTTAAGTAATGATCCTAATTCCTTAAATAGTTTAACTAGTACAATATTTGCTTTTCAAAGAAACGATTCGCCGTCAGAATTAAGAATTGAAAACGACATTCTTTATTGGCAATCATCAGCTGAATTCTTTATGATTAAAAACGGTAATGAAATATTTTTTACGGATAATTTATTCTTTTCATTACGAAATGCTTTAGTCATGAGTTCAGAAATAAGTGTTAAAGCTCTTTCTAATGGAAACAATACTTTATCTAGTTTATTTTCAGAAACTTTAACTTTCATTAAACTTAGTGCTCCGGAAAATCTTTTCATAAATAATTTTTTATTAAGCTGGAAAAGTGAAGCGGAAAATTTTATTATTTTAATTAATGAAATAGAAGTTCGTGTTAATTCTAATATGTATTTAATACGAGAAAAGGATTTAAGATCAGTTATGGACATCAGAGTCATTGCTTTAGGTAACGGCACAACAATAGTCTCTTCTTCAGAAAGCAAAACCTGGAGAGCATATCAATTAAATACGCCTGTTTTAAAGAATAATAATGATAAGTTATATTGGGAAGAAGATACAAATCGTTTATATACACATATTGTTCATAATGATAACTCAACTAATATTTCTGAAGCATATTGGTCTTTTTCGAATGTTGAAGCAGGAAGTCATCAGTTTAGGATTATGTTTTTAGGTGATAATTCCCGTTACTTTGATTCAGGCATAAGCGATACATTATCAATTGAAAAACTACCAACGCCGATTATTGCTTCAGAAAGTGATCGCTTTACATGGACTACTAATAATAACGGCTTTGAACTATCTGTAAATGGAGATAATAGATTTCTAACAGATAATTTCTATCAGCCCAATTTCAGAAGAAGCGGGACACATCAAATTGGTGTTAGAGCTTTAGGCAATAATAATAACATTGTTTCTTCAACGCAAGCAATAATAACACATGAAGTTGAACAACTTGAATTAAGAATAGATAATTTTTTAATTTTTACAAGAAATGGAATAAATCTTCTAATAAATATTAATCGACCAGTAGCTAACGCCATCAGTTATGAATTATTTGTTAATGGAAATAGGGTGGCTAGTTTTGCGTTTGCTCATGTTATACCGGTTTATTCAGGTCAACAGTTTCAAATCTCATTTAGAGCAATCGGGGATGGCATGCATTTTGCGGATTCAGAAGTATCTGTAATTCAAAATGTGCAAATTTTAGAGGAAACAAAAGATATTACTTTACATTTTATAGCTGAAGATTTTTTTCATTTGCGCTTTGAAAGCGTAAGAGCTGCGTCAGGCTATGAAATAGTCGTTATTAAATATGATGCACAAAACAGACTTATCAGCGATAATTCTAATAATCCGGTGATCCAAGGAGACACACTTTTAGCAATCGATATGACAAATGTTAGCCGTTTAGTTATCAGAATTAAAGCCAGAAGTAACCAAGCAGGCTTATATGATAGTAATTTTTATACAAGAGAGTTTATTCTATGAAAAAGGTTATAGTTGCGCTCTTTACGCTTTTATTATTATCGGCCTGTTCAGTTATAGGTAGTAGTAATCCGGAAATTAGCATCACTAAATTTAGTGATGAAGCTATGCAAACTAAATTAACTGAGCAGCACTTTTTTGCGGATAAAATTATCTATATTCGTTATACAATAAATTTTTCCAGATCATTAAGAAACAAAACAAGCCTTGAAATTGATTTTTTATTTGGTCAAAGCGCCGACTTTGGTTTAATCTCTTTTTCAGAGGAACTTAATCTTATCAGTTTTAGAGGCGAAAGTGCCAGATTAATGATGCGGGCTTTTCATATTGAAATACCAAGAGGAACAGAAGAAATAAATCTAAATTTTGCGATTTTTTCAGAACAAGCACAAAGAATTCGAACAACAGTGTCTAAAAATCAAAGCCAAATATTTGTGGAAGAACTTAACTTTACAAGTTTTCCGGCAGGATCCAGATTACAAACGCCAGATTTAACTATTTATGGACAAACTTTAATTTGGAGCCAAGATGAGAATGCTGATTTTTATCTAATTTTTCTCAATGGAGAAATTGCGGTTACACATTATGCGCTTTTTGATTTTAATCATATATTAGATGATACTCTTGAAATTATAGTTGTGGCTGTAAGCAGAAAATACCATATGCAAAACTCTAATGCTGCTAAAATCACAATTAATCGTCTCTCAGCGCCGGAAGTTTATTTTACAGACGGATATTTAAGATGGAATATTATTCCACGCGCTTTAAGCTATGAGGTCTTTTTTGGTAATCAGACCTTTAATACAAACACCAATAGTTTTGCGCTAAAACATCTTCCAGCAGGAATGAATCTTATTCGTGTGCAAGCTCATGGCGGAGAACATGTTATCTCATCAGCGCTTTCTAAAGAAGTATTAGCCCATAAATTAACTACACCGATAGTTACCGGAGGCCTTTCATTATTTATTTCCTGGGAGAGCGTTGATTTTGCGGAGGAATATGAGATATTTATAAATGATGTTTTTGTTTTGCGGACAACTGAATTGAGATTTCGGAAAGTTATTGGAACTAATGTCAGGGTTACTGTAAGAGCGGTTAATAATTCACTGATTAATGTTGCAAATTCTGATTTTTCTATACCTTTAATTTATACTTTAGCCTGAGGTGATATTTTGACTAAAACTGCCTTTTTTCATGGAATAATTTTTACGCTTACTTCAGCGATATTATTTTACTTTATAGTTTCAAGAATTATTACTGATAAAGAAAGTAGACTAACTGCTAATAATTTTTATCAAAGTGCAGCCTTCGATTTTCATTTAAGCAACTTAGCTTCTCCACAAATTAACTTTTTAGAAAGTGCTGATAATATTAATTCACTTAATTTTTATGATTTAATTCAATTTAGATCTAGCCAAATCTTAATCTTTTGTGATTCAGCTAACTTAGAACACACGCCTTATAATAATCAAAGACTTAAAGAATCGAGTTTAAACAACTTTATATTAGAAATTTATATTGATTTATTATTTGCGTCAAGACATAATTTGCGATTAGAGGATCAATTTATACTTAATGGAAGATCTTTTGTGGTTTCAAGAATCTTTGAGACTAATCTATTGTTTTCAAATGGTACAGCCTTAATAATGGAACCTTTAAAGCAAATATCCGGAGCCTTTGTCAGAACTTCTGATAAACAATTATTTCTGGGAGAATTAAGAAATATGCCTAGAGGATTATTGTCGGTTGATGATTTTAACGATAAAGGCAGTTATTTATACTATGGCAAGCATTTTAATAATACGCTATTAACTTTTTCAACACGGCAGGAGTTTTCAGGCTTAGAAATGACCAGTTTTATTGAAGAGGAATTTCTAAATTTAATCCTTTTGTTTGTTTCTATCTTTTTCTTGTTGAGTTTCATAGCTAATTACTTTTATGGAATAATTGTTTTAGGAATGATTGGAGATAAAAACGAACTTAAAAAATATAATAACATTTCTTTTTTTATGAGTCTTTCGTTCTTTTTATTAACAATGATTTTTTTAACTCTTTGGCTATTATCTGACTGGCAAAATATTGCTTATTTTCAAAATGAATTTGCGATTATTTTTGCGGGATCCACAGTTAGTTTTATGGTGAATCATCAATTTAATGTGCAAAAATACAAGCTTAATTCTAGACAAATAGTTAAATAAGATATTTAAAGGGATAAACTAAAAGGTATAATCCAACTCAATCGCGGCAAAACCAAAAGAATATGTTCAAAAAGGACTTCGCAATAAATGATTTTATTGGAACTGAAAAAAAGCTTTCAATGCCACAAAATAAACAGAAAACTCTTTTACTCTATTTAAAAGGATAAATATATGTTAAAATAGTTATAGAAAAGAGTTGAGAAAATGAAGATTGCTTTAGTTGCGATTAACGCTAAATACATTCATAAGAATCTGGCGGTCCGTTTTCTTAAAGAGAATTGTGATTATCCGACAGATATTCTGGAGTATACAATAAAGTCAGACTTAGATCTAATTTATCAGGAATTAATAAGATACGAATTAATTGGCTTTAGCTGTTATATCTGGAATATTGACATTATTATTAAACTTTGTCAAAGAATTCGAACAAGCCAAAAGACAATTAGAATTCTTTTTGGCGGACCTGAGGTTTCTTATGAATATCAGGAATTCTTTGATAATAATTTAATAGATTTTTTGATTAAAGAAGAAGGCGAAAAAGCTTTTAACGAATTAATTAATAGTTTAACACAAAATAAACCATTAAATAACATTGCTGGTTTAGTCACAAAAAAACAAGATAATCCTGTCACAAAGCCAAATTTGTCAGAAATTAAATTGCCCTATAAGGTTATAGAAAGTAATAATCTATATTATTTGGAATTTAGTAGAGGCTGTAAATTTAAATGTAGTTATTGTTTGGCATCTATATCTAATGGTATTCGTTATTATGATAAAGAAGGTATTAAAGAAGCGATTACAGAGTTAGTCAAAGGCGGCGCAAAGATGATTAAATTTTTAGATCGCAATTTTACGGCTAATCAAAACTTTGCGGAAGAAATTTTCAACTGGCTTTTACAATTTAAGGAGTATCCGGTCTCTTTTCAATTTGAAGTAAATTTAGATTTGCTTTCCAAAGAATATCTTGAAAGAATAAACCAAAACCTAAGGCCTGGTTTTTTTCGTTTTGAAGTGGGAATTCAAACATTAAATGAAAAATCTAACAAAGCTATAAAAAGAAAACAAAACAACGAAAAACTATTGAAAAATCTGGAATACTTAAATAAATCAAATATCATTTGTCATGCGGACTTAATATGTGGTTTACCGGAAGATGATTACAACTCTTTTATTGAAACCTTCAATACCGTTTTAAAAACAAAGCCTAAAGAATTACAATGTGGCTTTTTAAAAAGTCTTAAAGGCACAAAACTTCGCAAAGAAAGCGATGTATATGGTTATATTTTTACTAAGAGTGCTCCCTATACAATAATTAAAAATAATTTATTCAGTGAAGCTGAAATAGAAAATGTAATGAAAACGGAAGAGGCTTTAGAAGTTTTATATAATAAAAACTATATGCCTTTAACATTTATTTTTCTGATTGATAACTTAAATGACTATTTTAAATTTTTTAATGATTTTGCGGAAGAACTAAAAAAACAAGAACTTGATAAACTTTTTTTAAGTTTTGATCGGTATATAGAATTTAATTATCCCAAAATCTATTCAAGAGCTCATGAATTACTAGTTGAGGATTATTTAAGAATTTTTAAGATGCGTCCGGTTTTCTGGTTTAAAGAAATTCTTGATAAAAAAGAAAAAAACCGGTTTATTGCCGGTTTGAAAGAATTTTCCTATTCAAAAGATTTTCTTTACAGATATTCGCACATAGCAGAATTTACTAATTTTTATCTAATTGTAATTTATAGTAATCAAGAAAGCAAATTAATAAAATATTGGAAAACATAATCATTAATCAAACTTTCATCTTTTTCCGGGTGCCACTGAAAAGCCATAATCGGCAATGTTTTATGGCTGATTGCTTCAATAATCTTATCTTCAGAAGTCGCATCAACTAAATAATCAGGCGCCAAATCTTTGATTGCCTGATGATGGTAAGAGTTGACAGAGGCAATACTTGCGGAAAAATTTTCGAATAATTTATTTTTTTCTAGCTTGATTGTATGTCCTAAGGGTTTATCCTGATGGACTTCATTTAAAGCACCTAAATCCTGATGTAACGAGCCGCCCGCAAAGACATTAATTACCTGAAGACCGCGACAAATGCCAAATAGCGGCTTTTTGTTTTTTACAGCATATTCATAAACAGCTTTATCAAGCAAATCCATTTTTTCTTCTATCCCTGTACTTAAAGTGATTGGTTCGTTGTAATATTTTGGATCAATATCTGCGCCACCCGCAATAATAAAACCATCACAAAGTTTAATAAGTTCCTGATAAGATTCTTCTTCCACAGGAAGAATTATCGGAATTAATTTATATTTTTTTATTGCCTCTAGATAAGGACTATTTACAAACTGTTTCATGACAGTTTTTTCTTTTGTAATTCGTACTGTTATACCGACTTTATACATAAAAACCTCCATTTTAATAATAAGCGTAATTATCCATTATTATAACATAATATCAAAAGAAACTCAAAACAAAAGACTAATATAATGGAGTTGATTGGAAAACATGAATATTAAATCACAGTATTTTTATAACAACAATATTGAAAACGTCGAGAAATGTCGATATTATTTACTTATAATAATCAAGATATGGTACAATATTAATGCTTAAGGATGTGTAACAATGTATAAAGATTTAATGACAGTGAATAAGTCGGGTGTTATGGAAATTGAAGGAGTCAGCGTTATAGAACTAGAAAAAAATTATCAGACGCCTTTATTTGTTTATAATCAGTCTGTTTTGGAAGAAAAGATGAAGTTATTTAAAGATAACTTTACCTCAAGATTTTTTAAGACAGAAGTCCTTTATGCTTCAAAGGCATTTTGTTGTCAGGCTATTTATACTTTAGCCGAGAAAATGAATCTTGGTGTAGATGTAGTTACAGGTGGTGAAATACACACCGCTCTTTCAGCGGGATTTAATCCGGAAAACATGTATTTTCACGGAAATAATAAATCAACAGAAGAACTTGTTATTGCGATTAATCGAAAGATTGGCTGTATAGTTGTGGATAATGACTGCGAAATTAAGTTAATTTCTGAGATTTTAAAAGATACTAATGTCAGACAAAAAATAATGATTAGAGTTAATCCAGGAATTGAAGCCCATACTCATGAATATATTAAAACCGCTAGACTGGAATCAAAGTTTGGCTATTCAACTTATAATCCGGAAAAAATAATTGAACTAATCAATTCAATTGAAAGTAATCCCTATTTAGATTTTAAAGGATTTCATTGTCATATTGGCTCTCAGATTCAAGATCCGCAAGCTTTTTATAATACCGCTAAAGAAATGATTAATTTCTTAAAAATGTTAAAAAACAAATATAATCGCAAAACTGATTGGCTAAATATTGGCGGCGGCTTTGGTGTAACAATCAATGAAGATGATGAAGCAATGGATTATAAAACTCTATTAAAAACATTAGTAAGGACAATTGAAGATGCTTTAATAGCTAATAAAATGTCATTAGAAAAAGTTATTATTGAACCAGGTCGTAGTATTGTTAGCGAAGCGGCGATAACTTTATATCGTGTTGGTGGTATAAAAGAAACTCATGCCGGCAAAAATTATTTGTTTGTGGATGGTGGAATGACTGATAATCTTAGACCGGCGCTTTATCAGGCAAAATATGAAGCTGACATTGCGACTAAGATGAATTTACCTAAAAACGATAAACGCACGATTGCTGGTAAGCTTTGTGAATCAGGCGATATATTAATAAGAGATTATCAGATACAAAAAGCAGAGATTGGCGATCTTTTAGCTATTTATTCAACTGGTGCCTATTGTTATTCAATGGCCAGCAATTATAATCGCACTTTAAGGCCAGCAGTTGTATTTGTAAAAAAGGGCAAACATAAGCTAGTAATTAAGAGAGAAAGCTATGAAGACTTAACAAAAAACGAGTTAAAGGGAGTGTTGTAAACTCCTTTTTTGCTTTTTATGAAAAAACAGCACATTCCTGTTAAGTTATTTAGTAGGTCAGAGGTTAAAGCAGTTTAAGACATCTATAAAAAAATGAATATAGGTACATAATATACGTACATATTCTGAAAACAAATATACTGGATTATGAAGCTATTTTTAAGTAGATGTCCAGTTTTTTATTAAGCCATTTATTTGTTTAATCCTGCCTGAACAGAAAACAATTCAAAATATTTTCCTTGTTTTTTAATTAATCGTTCATGAGTTCCTTCCTCAACGATTTCACCTTTCTCTAAAACAATAATATGATCCGCAAATTTACAACTTGAAATTCTATGAGTAGTATAAAGGACTTTTGAATCGCCAATAGCTCTATCAAAGTTTCTATATATATCAAATTCTTTATAACGATCTAAAGAACTAGTAGGCTCATCAAGAATAACAAGCGGCGCATCTTTATAGATAGCTCTCGCAAGCGCTAATTGTTGGTTTTCAGCTCCCGATAGTTCAATCCCGTCTGGCTCAAAGAATTTATTGACCATTGTGTCTATACCGTTTCTCATAATCAGAATTTTATCCGGAAAGTCAGCTTTTTTTAAGGCTAGTCTTGCTTTGGCTTCTTCAGCGTCACTATCAAAACTAACATTTTCTTTAATAGTGAAAGAGAAAATGTTAAAATCCTGAAATACTACCGAAATAAATTTGTGATATTCCTCATCATTTATTTCATTGATATTATGACCATTGACAAGAATTTCTCCTGTAGTTGGTTTATAAAGTTTTGTCAGAAGTTTAATTAAAGTTGTTTTGCCTGCTTTGTTTTCACCAACAATCGCCAATCGCTTTTGACCATTAAATCGAAAATTAATATTTTTTAAGGTAGGTGTAGCTTTATCAGGATACTGAAAAGACACGTTTTTAAATTCAATATCAAAGCGATCATTTATAATAAACGTTTCTTTAACTTTATCATATTCCGGAATACTAATATAACTAAGATAAGGATAAAAGTGCCGACAAATACTTCTTAACTGGCCAAGTACATTAAAAAATAAAGATAGTGTTGTAGAAAGCAGTGCTACGGTACTAACGTATAAAAATAAACTCCCAATGGAAAAAGGGCTTCTAATAAACTCCCAAATTAAAATAGCGTAAACAAAACATAACTGTAAGTGAATAAGAATATTATTTAATCCGAAATATCGTCCTTTAACTTTTCTTTCTGCCTGAAAATAATATAGAATTTCTGAAGCAGAAGTGTTCATTTCTCCTTCAATTAAAGGCTGAAAATTATATATGCGAATATCCTTGGCTGCTTTATAATCAAAACCAAGATGCCTGTAATAATTAAAACTTTTTACAGCTGAATCGGTTTTCTCATTATAGTTATAGCTGGCTTTTTCAATTTTGCGGGCAATAAATAAACTACTCATGGCGCCAATAAAAGCAATTATCATTATCCAAAAATTAAAAGTTAAAATAATCGCTAAAGAAAATAAAATTGTAATCGTTACTTGGAAGAATTTATTAATACCTGATGCAATGTTTTGGCTTAAGACAAGCATTGCCTTTTCATTTAAAGCACTTGTTTCGGGATTTTCTGTATGTATAAAATCCATCGTTATTGATTTTTCCAGTAGTAATTTTTCCAGATAGTGATTTAACTTTAGGTTTTTTATCGCAAGCGATGCTTTCATTAAATGACTAATTAAGCTTAAAACAAGTGTAGATACAATCATTATCAGAATAATAACATAAAGATGATTGATACGTCTTTCATCAAGAAATTCATTAATCAAAAATTTAATCCCAAATATATTGATGAAAGGAATACTTGAAGATACAAGGCTACTGAAAAATGCAAAATACAAATAAGAGGGAGAAAACTGATAAGTAAGTTTAATAATCTTACGGAGCGTATGAATATCTTTACGAAGAGAAAATTTATCCATTATTTGAATCTCCTTCGTATAATTTTTTTTGTAGAACAGCCATTTTAAAATATCGGCCATTTTGGCTCATTAATTCTTCATGCGAACCATATTCAACAATTTCGCCATTCTCAAAAAAAGCTATTTTATCACAAAACTGTAATTTTTCAATTTGCTGAGAAACAAAAAAAGCTAATTTGCCAATCGTAAAATCAACAAAATTATTATATAATTGTGGGTTTTCTAAACAATCTAAAGAAGGTTCGTCAAAAATTACTATAGGTCTGTTTTTATAAAAAGCGCGACTAATGCTAATTCTTTGTTCTTCAGACTCAGATAAATCAAGACCGTCTTTGTGAATTCTTTTTATTAATTGTTCTTTAAAACCATTAGGAAGCGCATAAATCTTTTCATCTAATAAAGCATCTTCCACAGCATTTTTAAGCTTATTTTGATCAGGCTCTTTATCTGCGGAGATATTTGTCTCTAAAGTAAACGCAAAAACATTAGTTTTTTGAAAAACAGAAGAGTATAGTTGAAAAAGATCATTTTTATTTAAATCCTGGATGTTAATATCATTAATTAAAATTTCACCTTGTTCCGGTTGAAGAAGTCCGCAGATTAACTTTATGAAAGTTGATTTGCCGGCATCATGAAAACCTGTAATACCAATTTTTTCTTCAAACGTGAAAGTAATTGAAAGATTTTCAATTAACCAGTCATCTTCATAAGGATAACGAAAATAAACTTCCCGAAATTCGATTTTTTCAATTATTTTTGGAGTTTCCACAATATATTCCTGATCATTTTGATGCTTATTTATAAAGCTTTGAGTTTGTTTAATGAGCTGGCTTTGGCTTTTAACAAAAGCTATATCATTAAGCAAGCTTTCTAAACTAAAATTAAAACTAGCAATCGCCACAATATATAAAACAAAATCACCAATTAATAACTCATTATTTATAAGTGAATAGACTAAAAAGATAAAGATGATCCCCTCACGGATAAAAATAGCTAGCAGGTTTAGAAGATTAATTGAATATGTTTTAGCTAAAGTGTTTTTATTTAGAATTATTTCAGCCAATTTGACATTATTTAATTTACCTAAAAGAAAACTTTTCATCCCATAAAGGCGAATATCTTTGCTGTGGCTAAACTCATTCATCACATAAGAATAATAGTCCGCCGGCTTCTTTATATTTGCTTGTGTCTGACTATTATTAAATTCAATTCTTTTGATAACAGAAATAATAATAAATGTTATTAAAGCATTTATGATAAGTATAAATATAATCCAATACTGAAGCTGAAAAATAATCATCGTTAGTCCGATTAAAGTAAATAAGCCGGCGCCAATCAAAAAAAAACGCCGAATAACTGCTTCATAACCTTCTGTCGCAGATTCTAAACCGGAATAAGCTAAATGCGCTTTATTGTGGAAATCAGAATCTTCAAAATGTTGATAATCAGCATGCAAGACTACCCGATGAAATAAACGAATTAAGTGATAGCGTAAGGCCTGAATCTGAAATAGGTAACGACTCTCCACAAAGTGCTTAATAAAAATAGAAAAAACCGTTATCAAAGTGAAAACGGAAAGAATAGTCCAAAGAGAATCAAATGTTTCAGCTAATAAATTATCAATCACTAATTTTGGCAAATAAACTAATGCAATCTGAAAAGTAAGCACAACGAACGCAAAAACAATAAAATAAAAATAGAGTATTCGACTTTTTTGCCAGACAAGTCCAAGCAAATATTTTACGACCGATGAATTCTTTTGCATAATGTTATTGGCGGTTTTTCATATGCGGAAATAAAATAACATCCCGGATATTAGGCGTATCAGTCAAAAGCATAATCAAACGATCAATACCAATACCAACGCCACCAGCAGGAGGCATTCCATATTCTAAAGCTTCAATAAAGTCAATATCCATTTCATTGGCTTCGTTGTTGCCTAAATCTTTTTCTTTTAGTTGTTCAAGGAATCTTTCTTTTTGATCAATCGGATCATTTAACTCAGTAAAAGCATTAGCATATTCGCTTTTATTAATAAATAATTCAAAACGCTGAGTAAAGCGAGGGTCAGTGCTTTTTTTAGCTAGAGGGGAGATTTCTACCGGATGACCATAAACAAAGGTTGGCTGAATCAAAGTATGTTCAACATACTTTTCAAAGAAAGCATTAATGATATGACCGATACCTGTAAAATGTTTAGGCACTTCAATATAATGCTCTTTCGCTAATTTAGCAGCTTTTTGGAAGTCTTCGACAGTATAAAAATCAATACCTGTTAACTCCTTAATTGAATCTACCATATGAACGCGTCTAAAACCATGCTTTAAACTAAGATTAGTTCCTTGAAAAATAATTTCTGTTGTGCCAAGAATTTCCGTGCAGACAGAAGAAAGACAGCCTTCAACTAAATCCATCATTCCTTCCATATCAGAATAAGCCAAATAAGCCTCAACAGTCGTAAACTCAGGATTATGTTTATAACTGATTCCTTCGTTTCTAAATAAACGGCCAATTTCATATACAGCTTCTAAGCCACCGACCAAAAGTCTTTTAAGCGGTAATTCGGTTGCGATTCTTAAATAGAAGTCCATTTCTAAAGTATTATGATGCGTCACAAAAGGGCGAGCTGCAGCACCGCCAAGTATTGGATGTAAGACAGGTGTTTCTACTTCAATAAAGCCTAAAGAATCAAAAAACTTTTGGATAGCACGAATAATCTTTGTTCTTTTTATCGCAATGTCTTTAGCTTTTTCGTTCATAATTAAATCAACATAACGCCGCCTGCGCGCTTCTTCAACATCCTGTAGTCCATGAAACTTTTCCGGAAGCGGACGAAGTGCTTTGGTCAAATGCGTATATTTATCAGCTTTAACCGTCAGTTCATTAGTTTTAGTCCGAAATACAATTCCGCTTATACCAATTATATCACCAATATCCGCAATCTTAAAAATTTCAAATTCAGTTTCTGAGACATGGTCGGCGCGAACATAGGCCTGCATTAGACCGAATTTATCCTGTATAGTCACAAAACCGGCTTTTCCCATATCTCTTTTCATCATGATACGACCGGCGATTGCGACTTTAGGCGCTAATTTTTCCAGAGTTTCTTTATCTTTGTCATCAAAGAGATTTTTAATGTCCTGGCTTTTATGGGTGCGCTCAAATTTCTGACCAAAAGGATCTAGACCTTTGTCTAAAAGAATTTTAAGTTTTTCGCGTCTGATTATTTGTTGTTCATTTAATGTATCATTCATTTGTATCACCTTCAACTAAAAATTATAGCATAAAATCTTTGAAAATTCGCACGAAAAAAAGCCTTTCAACTATTAATATTTGTTAAAATGCCAAAAAAACTCCACAATAAGCGGAGTTTTAAGAATTTATTGATAATAATTCATCTGAAGTATGAGGTTGATCTTGTTTTTTAGCGGCCAATTTCTGAGCTTTCTTTTCTTTTTTTATCGCCTTTTTCTTGCGGTACTTTATTTTCAGGTTTTTGGATAATTTTGTTAGTTTTTTATCTAAGGCTTGAAAAAATGAAATCAGAAGTACCGGCACAAATAAAATTTTGAGAATTTTTTTTAGCCACTTGCTAATAAAGTCAATTACAAAATCAAGAATTATTAAAAATTTATAAATTGCATTTTTAAAATAAATATGAGAAATTATCGCACCTAAAATTAGAAAAATAATTAGGTAAAAGGAAAATTGCCCATTTGATACACTTTCCATAAGCATAAAACAAATAATAATCTGGACAATAAAGAAGAGTAAATCAGCGATAGAAAGTAAATAATCTGTCTTTATGTATTTTTTAATTAAAACGTGAAAAATTATATAAACACTATGTAAAAACATACCATAAAGTGTAAAGACGAAAATTAAACGAATTTGCAGGTCAAGAGGCATTATTTAAAGAGTTTACTGAGAAAACTTTCATTTTTTTTCGGAACAGCTTTAGGAACTTTTGTTGTGTCATTATTATAACTGATTGAATTTATCGTTCCTCTTAAAGATAGTTCGCCTTTTTCGATATTCAGATTTATAACTTCCAAACTTTCACCTTCGAGTGTCAAATAACCCATAATTGATTCTAAAACAAAGATTTTTTCATTGATGCTTTCAATTTTTTTGATTCCGGTTACTTCCAGGTTTTCACGATTATTAATCATCATGTGGTGAAATTTTAGATCGCTGGCATTAATTATACTATTATTATTGTTATTTATCATATTATTTCGCACCTCTCTTTTAAAAGTATGAGGCTTTTTCTTATTTATGCCAGAATAGTTTTATTTGTCAGTGGAAAAATAAATTTAAGGTGAAAATTTATGAATAAAACAGTGTTAATAACCGGAGCCTCAAAAGGTATTGGCAAACAAACCGCTTTTGTTTTTGCGGAGAATGGCTTCGATTTGGTTTTAGTTGCCAGAAGTAAAAAACTTTTAGAAGAAATAAAGAAAGAAATTGAAGAAACATATCAGCTCAAAGTTTTAGTTATAGTAAAAGATTTAACAAAAAAGAACGCAGCTAAAGATGTCTTTAAAGAAGTTAATCATAAAAAAATTAAAATCGATATTTTAATCAATAATGCCGGATTCGGTGATTTTTGCGCCTATCTTGATTCAGAATGGGGTAAGCAGGAAAAAATGATAGAATTAAATATCAAAGCCTTAATGGAATTAACTTATCTTTTTGGCAATGAAATGGATGATGGACAAATAATTAATGTCGCTTCGGCAGCGGCGATAAGTCCCGGCCCATATATGGCTGTTTATTATGCGTCTAAAGCTTTTGTTTTATCATTTACTGAGGCTTTAGCGGAAGAATGGAAAGATTCTAATGTAAAGATAAAGGTAATCTGTCCAAAGGCAACTAAAAGCAATTTTGAAGAAGAAGCCCAAATGCAGGACTCAGAAATGTTTATTAAGCTTAGAGCCTCAACCGCTAAAGAAGTTGCGAGAGCTATTTTTAAATTGAGCAATATGAAAAAAACTGTATATTTTTACAGTCTCTTTTCTAAGTCTATAAATATTTGTACTCGCTTATCGCCTAGAATAATTTCCAGAAAAGTAGCAGGCATTATTAATGGAACACCTACAGACAAAACTTAAAGAATTTTAAGATATCGGTATAATTATGCGCAGTATAAGTAACTGAGTTTGGTTCTACTAAAACCGCTCCAGGAAAAAATGAATTAGTATAGGCGCTTTTACAGTCACGATATGAAATTTCCGCTTTAAGAACAGCCGGAATTGTTAAGTCGTATTCAACACCGAATTTTAAATTGGCAAGGGCTTCTTTAACGCACTTTTTTAGATTGTCTGCATGTTTTGTAGGATGTATGCTTTTAGTTGCGCCATAAAAGCCTTCTAAAGCCGGAACTGTTACTAAATGAGAATTCTCTAAACCTTTATCATCACATAAAGACTTATCGCCTGATAACATAATAACCGGCACTTTTAGTGTTTTTGCATAAAAAGTGTTAATGTCATATTCGCCAATCTGCTGATCATTAATTCTTACATAATTTATTTGTGTAGTCATTGTATGACCTAAAAAGTTACCTTTTGATAAAGCCTTATCATGATAACCAATGTAAATAATACCATCAAAGCTTGAGTCTAGTCCAAACATCATGTCACATAAGCTGCCTGACCAACCTCTGATTAAATGAACATTATCAGGAAGCATATCAGCGATTAAGTTTCTGGAAGAGCCATGAGCATCTCTAATAACAACATCCGTTACACCTTGTTCTTTTAAAGCCTCACAAACGACACGGACTTCGTTTGTCATTTGTATTTGAAACGGACGATAAGCATTTTTTTCAGTAAAAGTTTCGTCCCAACTGTTAATGCCATTGATTCCCTCAATATCGACGCTAATATATATTTTCATATTTCTTCGCTCCTCTAATTAAGATTATATCAGAAAATTATATTTTTGTCGATTAATTTAACCGACAATTATTGCGCATTAGTCACAAAAACATTGACTAAAGTTGTTAAAGAGTATATAATTAAATTTGAAATAGTTAAGGATATTGAACAAAAGGAGAACAATTGATGCTTGAACTAAAAAATGTAACAAAAAGTTTTGGCAGTTTAGTAGCTGTCAATGATATTAGTTTTTCCGTAAATAATGGGGAGATTTTTGGTTTGCTTGGGACAAACGGTGCCGGAAAAACAACAACCTTCCGAATGATTATGGGTTTATTAAAGCCTAATGCTGGCGAAATAACCTGGAATGAAGAAATAATTGATTTTAAGAAAACTGATGATATAGGTTTTTTTATCGAAGAAAGATCATTAGTTCCTAAACTAACAGTCTATAAGCAAATTATGCATTATGCCAGACTAAAAAGCATGGAACCCAAGATAATTGAAGAAAGACTTGATTATTGGTTAG